>Ga0207691_10000111_pt1 | contig 72961 bp, 71 predicted proteins | sample KBSM13metaG_FD_184327 | JGI IMG/M metagenome (GOLD analysis project Ga0207691, IMG submission 184327) | Miscanthus rhizosphere microbial communities from Kellogg Biological Station, Michigan, USA - KBS M1-3 metaG (SPAdes) (version 2) | ecosystem: Host-associated > Plants > Roots > Rhizosphere >...
AAATTCGAGTCCGGCCGCCATTCGCAGGCACGTCGTCTTGCCGCAACCCGAAGGGCCGACGATCGTGACGAACTCCTTGTCCCTCACCTCGAAGCTCACGTCATCGAGCGCGGGGAAGTCGCGCCCCTCGCGCTTGTACACGCGGCTCACGCGGTCGAAAACAATGTTGCTCAACTGTGAGCCCCCGCGACGCTCATGTCGCTGGCACCCTCACGGCCGCAGCACGATCTTCGCGGCTGCGGTGCGCCCGTGGTCGAGATCGGCGAACGCCGTCGCGCCGTCGGCGAGGCCCCTCTCCTCCACCCAATGGAGATCTCCGAATGCGCCGCGGTAAAGCGCCGCCACGGTCGCATCAAGGTCAGCGGTCGAATACGTGTACGTGCCGATCAGCGTGATTTCGGCGAGCGTTAGCTTCCTCATGTCGATCTCGCTCGCCCAATCCATGAGGCCAACGTGAACGATGATGCCGCCCGGCCGCACCGCCTGGAATGCCGCGTTGCGCGTCGACTTGCCGCCGACCGCATCCAGCACGAGGTCCGCGCTGTTGTCGGCGACCCCGCGCCCGTTACCCTCGTGCGGATCGTAGGTCTCGCAGCCAGCCGCGCGGCCCGCGGAATCGCGCCGCAGCGGATTCGTTTCCGCGAGGCAGAGATCGCGGCAACCGTACGACTTGAGCAGCAGCGCGGCGAGCAAGCCCACGGCACCGCCGCCGATCACCAGCGTGCGCGCCTCGGGCAGCGGCCTTGCGAGCGCCCGCGTCGCCCGATCGATCGCATGCAACGCCGTCGCCGCCGGCTCGGTCAACGCCGCCTGCCGGGGGGTCATGTCCTGCGGAATGGCGATCAGGCTCGCTGCTGGGATCGACATCCGCTCGGCGAAGCCCCCGGGCCTCGTCATGCCGATCATCGTGCGGTTCGAGCACAAATTGTCGCGACCCGTACGGCAATAGTGGCAGCGGCCGCAGGTGATGAGCGGGTTGACGGTGACGCGGGTGCCGGCACCGTTGCCTTCGACGATCGTCCCGGAGACCTCGTGGCCGAGGATCAGCGGCGGACTGCGACGCGGATCGCGGCCGTGATACGCGTGCATGTCCGAACCGCAGATGCCGACCGCATCGATGTCGAGCACGACCTCGCCGTCGCCTCGCACGGGATCCGGCTCGTCGCGGTACGTGACCTCGTTGGTATTGGTGTAGACCAGCGCCTTCATCGCGTTCGCGTCGGTTTCAGCCGGCGGTGAACCCGCCATCGACGAAAATGGTCTGTCCCGTCACGTAGTCGGACGCGCGGCTCGCGAGAAAGATGGCGGTGCCCACGAGATCGGACAGCTCGCCGTTGCGGCCGATGAACGTCTTCGCTGCCATCGCGTTCCAGCGCTCGCGATCGTTGACCACCGCGGCCGTGAGCTCCGTAGGAAAGAAGCCTGGCGCGATCGCGTTCACACAGATGCCATGCCGCGACCACGCCTCGGCCTGCGCGCGCGTGAGCTGCATGATCGCTCCCTTCGAAGCACCATACGGCGCGCAGTTCGGAAACGAGCGCACCGATTGCAGCGATGCGATGTTGACGATGCGCCCCCAGCCTTTCGCGATCATCGCCGGCGCGAGCCGCTGCGGCAGGAAGAAAGAGGCGTCGAGATTGATCTTGAGGACGGCATCCCAGTCGTCGGCCGTTACATCCTGCATCGCAAGCCGGCGGTTGATGCCGGCGGCGTTGACGACGATGTCCGGCACACCGAACGGAAGAGCCGCGTGCTCCGCGCAGTCGAACAGCTGCTCGCGGTTCGCGAGATCGCAGACAATATGCGCCGCGCGGCCGCCTTCTTGTTCGATGGCAGCCGTCGCCGCCCGCAACTGCGATTCGCGGCGCGCGACGAGCACGACAGCGGCGCCTGCCTCCGCGTACGCCGTCGCGATGGCCCGTCCGATGCCCGAGCTCGCGCCCGTGACGAGCGCGACCTTGCCCGCGAGCGAGAAAAGATCGTGTACGGAAACCGTTCCGGTGCTCATTCGATTGCGTTCATCGTCGAATTCGCGTCGCGCGCGCCATGCTCATGCGTCCACCGGCTTACCTCGCTCGAAGCGCTCCTGCGGGAAGTACTTGGCAAGGCGGTCGTCGGCCGTGCGCGCGTGCGCCTCCATTCCTTCGAGGCGGGAGATGCGAGCCGTCACCTGAGCCACGTCCCGATTCGCTTCCCGCGTCATCCGCTGCCACGTCACGGTTTTGATGAACTTGTGGACGGATAGCCCGCCTGAATATCGAGCGGCGCCCTTGGTCGGGAGGATATGGTTGGGGCCCGAGGCCTTGTCCCCGTACGCAACCGTCGTCTCCTCGCCCAGGAACAGCGAGCCATAGCACGTGAGATTGGCGAGCCACCAATCGAGATCGCGCGCGTGCACTTCGAGGTGTTCGGGCGCGTACTGGTCGGAGGTCCGCGCCGCTTCTTCGCGCGTGCCGCACACCACGACTTCGCCGTAGTCGCGCCACGCCGCGCCCGCTGCGTCGCGCGCGGTCGGCGGCAGCGCAGCGATGAGCGGAGGAACGTGCCGCAGCACCGCTTCGGCCACCGACCGCGAGGTCGTGAAGAGCCATGCGGGCGACTCGTGTCCATGCTCCGCCTGGCCCACGAGATCGCTCGCGACCATCCGCGGGACCGCGGAGTCGTCGGCAATGATGGCGATCTCCGAGGGGCCTGCGAACACGTCGATCCCGACCTGGCCGAACAGCATCCGCTTCGCTTCGGCGACGAACTTGTTGCCGGGTCCCACGATGATGTCGGCCGGCCGTCCGGTGAAAAGCCCCTGCGCCATCGCCGCGATCGCCTGCACGCCGCCCAGCGTCATGATGATGTCGGCGCCGGCGACGTGCATCGCGTAGAGCACCTCGCGGTGGATGCCGTCGTTGCGGCCGTCGCCGCGGTAGGGCGTCGAGCACGCGATCACCGTCGGCACGCCTGCCGCCTTGGCCGTGGCGACGCTCATGTAAGCCGACGCGATGTGCGCGTAGCGGCCGGTGGGCACGTAGCAGCCTGCGACGTTGACGGGAATGAGCCGCTGGCCGGCGGTAAGGCCCGGATGAACTTCCGTCTCGAATTCGCGGATCGACTCGCGCTGCGCGAGCGCGAACTTGCGCACCTGCGCGGTGGCGAAATCGATGTCGCGACGAACGTCGGCCGGAATCTCGCGCGTGCGGCGCGCGATTTCCGCGGGCGTCACGACGATGTCGCCGCTCCATTGGTCGAGCTGTCGCGCATAGTCGCGCACCGCTTGTTCGCCGCCGCGAGCGATTTCGGCGATCATATCCGCGGCGACCTTGCGCGCCGTCACGGTCTCCGTCTCGGGTGTCTTTGCGGCGCGCTTCAGGTACTCGACGGCCATGGGGAACCTGCGATGCCTTGTCATGTCGGGGGCGACGTCATTTTAGGGCCTGGTCGCTTCGTGTGGCGCGCTCGACGAGACGGCCGAGCTCGCGCGTCGAGGGCACGCGCCGTGTATCGTTGCCCGGCCGCGACTCGTCGGCGTTCAGGTTGTCGAGCAGCGCGAGGAGCGTCCGCCTCGTCTTTGCCACGTCAGCGGCGGGGAGACCGCGCACAGCGACTGCGTTGACATCCTCGGCCAGCGGCACGAGCTTCGCCTCGAGGGCGCGGCCGCGCGGCGTCAGAAAGACTTGCCGCTTGCGTCGATCGCCCTCGGCCGGGCGGCGCACGACATAGCCCCGGCGTTCCATCGCCTTGAGCGCCGTGAAGGTCGTGGGCTCGGCGAGACCGGCCTCCTCGCTCAGTTCGCGCTGCGTGAGTCCGTCCGTCTGCCACAGCGCGCGGAGATAAGTCCAGTGCCCGACCGACACGCTGTGCTGCGCGAGCCGCATCTGCAACGCGCGATGCAACGCGCGCATGGTCACCTTCACGATGTGCGCCAGCCGTTCACGGCGGAGATCGATCGGCTTTGGCATCGCTTCAGCGCGACGTGATCGCCGGCGCCGCCACCTGACGGTGCAGCGCGATGTCGCGGTTCTCACGTGCCGAATCGAGCATCGCGAGGCAAACCTCGAGCGTCGCCATTCCCCAGCGTCCATCGTGCAGCGGCGGCTTGCCGTCCCACACCGCGGCGCAAAGCTCGTCGATCACTTCCACCCGTGGAATGCGCGGCGGAGGCAACGGGTCGAGCGTCGCTTCGCTGTCGGCGTAGACCATCACGCCGTTCGGTAACGGCCGCAGGTCGGCGCGCTCGCACGACACGACGACGAGGCCAAAATGCTGGTGGGCGAGATCGTCGGACGCGTACGACACCTGTTCCGCGCCGCCGTAGTTACGCGCGGCCTTGGCGGCAACCTCCTCGCTGGCATTGGCAAGGCTCGCGAGCCGCCGGCGCGCGGCGCCCTGCTGCTGGCGATCGCGCGGGCGGCCGAGCTCCGTCACGTCGCCGCACAACTCATCGCCGTCGAAGTGACCGTACCCCTGGTAGAGAAGGGAAGCGAAGACGCCGCCTTCGAAGTTGACGAGCGCCGCGTACGCGCCGTCGACGGGTCGCGTTGCGTCCCAGCGGCCGGCAAGCGCGCGCACCGACGTTGCCTTCGCGCCTGCGAGAAGCCGCACGATGTCGACCTGGTGCGCGCCCTGGTTGAGGATGACGCCGCCACCTTGCGCCGGATCGAGCTCGGCCGGGCGGCGCAGGCGGAACAGGAAGTCGGTGTAGTACTGCGCCGCGATCATTTTCGGCGCACCATATACGCCGCTCGCAATCAGCTCGCACGTGCGCAGGATAGGACGATCGAAGCTGTGGCTGTGACCGACGATCACGTGTACGCCCGCCTGGTCCGCCGCATCGACCATCGATTGGCACTCCGCGAGCGACTGCGCCATCGGCTTCTCGACCAGCACGTGCTTGCCGCCCTTCGCCGCGGCGATCGCATGCGCCGCGTGATGCTCCGCCGGCGATGCGACGTAGACGACATCGACCGCCGGATCTGCGGCAAGCGCCTCCGCAGTGGTATGAACGTTCGCCTTGAATTCCGCGGTGAAGCGGGCCGTGGCCTCGTCTCTGGGATCGAAGCCGGCCGAAAGCCGCACCCGCGGATCGGCGATGAACGTCGGCAGCATCAGCGTGAACGCGCGGCCTAAACCGATGACGCCGACGCCGAGCGCCCGGGGGTGCGGAGATGGATGGACAAGGGTCAAGGAAACTCGTATCGTTGCGATTACTTAGATATCTAATGGTATGCGATGCTGACCCCCGAAGACAACGAGCTGCTGTGTCGCGTCGAGGGCGATGCCCCGATGGGGCGGCTCATGCGCGCGCACTGGATTCCGGCCTGCCTATCGGAGGAGGTCGCCGAGCGTGATGGCGTGCCGGTTCGCATCCGCTTGCTGGGCGAGGAGCTCGTCGCCTTCCGCGACACCTCCGGGCGGCTCGGCGTGCTCGACGAGCACTGTCCGCATCGCCGCGCATCGCTCGCGCTCGGCCGCAACGAGGATTGCGGGCTGCGCTGCCTCTATCACGGCTGGAAGATCGACGTCGACGGCAACGTCGTCGATCGCCCCTCCGAGCCGGCGACCGCGGGGGTCGATCGTCGCGGCAAGCATCGAACCTACCCGTGCCGCGAATCGGGCGGCTTCGTATGGGTCTGGATGGGAGATCCCGCGGCGCCGGCGGTGTTCGATCCGCCCGCGTGGGCACCCGCGCCGGACGTTCGCACCAGCATCGTCAAGATGCACGTCAACTGCAACTGGGCGCAGGTGCTGGAAGGCGCGATCGACTCCGCGCATAGCTCGAACCTGCATTCGACCGACATGGTGCCAGTCAGCCTCGACGACGGGACTGCCCAACAGGAGTGGCGGCGTCCGTCGATCGACAAGGCGCCCCGGCTGCACGTCGAGCGAACGTCGTGGGGATTCCGCTACGCCGCCATCCGCCACCCGCTCGAGAACGCGGCGACGCACGACTACCTGCGGATCACGCTGTTCGTCGCGCCGTTCACCGTGCTGATCCCGCCGAACCCCCGCTACAACCTGTCGATCCTCAACATACCGCAGGACGATACGCACACGATGTTCTACTTCATCGCCTGGAGCGAGGGTCCGGGGATCACGCAGGACGACTGGCGCAGATTCTGCGGCGCGGAGGTCGGCATCGATCTCGACCGCCAGTACCGCAGCATCCGCACCAAAGACAACGACTACCTGCAGGACCGGCAGGCCATGATGCGCGGAAATCACACCGGCATCGTCGGCATCCCGAACCAGGACATGGCGATGTGGGAAACGATGGGCCCGATCGCCGACCGCTCGAAGGAGCGGCTCGGAGTCAGTGACGTCGCCATTGTCCACTTCCGCCGCATCATGGTCGAAGCGGTGCGCGCGGTGCGCGACGGCGGAGTCGCGATCGGCACGGGTCCCGGCGCGGTTCCCCACCTTGCGCTGTCGTCGTTTGCCGGAATCGTACCGAAGACCACCGACTGGAAGACTCTCGGTCGGGGGAATCCACAGCCGGTAACACCGCCGCCCGCCCGGGTCCTGGGTACGGAAGCGCGCGCCGATTGACGCCACCGGCCGCGGGACGCGACACTTCGCGCGGACGGCCGGCTTGCGACAAGATCCAACGACCGGCGGCGCAAAATACGCAACCACGCGACGCCGCCACGATTTTCGGAGGAATGACGATGAGCAATTGGCAACAAAACGGCGGCGCCATCGCGGTCGTGGCGCTCTTCTTCACGGCGTCTCTTGCGTTCGCACAAGACACGCTCAAGCTCGCCGCCGGCCAGCGCGGCAACTGGGACACATCGATCTCCGAGGTCGGCCAGCGCGCCGGCATCTTCAAGAAGCACGGACTCGTGCTGGAGATCCTCTGGACGCAGGGCGCCGGCGAGACGCAGCAGGCGGTGATCTCCGGTAGCGCCGATCTTGGCATCGCTGGCGGAATCATGGGCGCGCTGTCTGCGTATTCGAAGGGTGCACCGGTTCGCATCATCAGCGCCGAGACGACCGGCGCCTCCGACCTCTTTTGGTACGTGCCGGCCAGCTCGCCGATCAAGACGCTCAAGGACACGGACGGCAAGACGATCGCTTACTCGACCAACGGCTCGTCGACGCACGGCATCGTCACCGCGTTCATGAAGCAATACGACCTCAAGGCGAAGCCGACTGCCACCGGCGGGCCTTCGCCGACGCTCACGCAGGTGATGTCCGGCCAGATCGACGTCGGCTGGTCGGCGCCGCCGTTTGGCTTGAAGCAGCTCGACGAAGGCGCGATCCGCGTGATCGCGAGCGGCAACGACGCCGCCGTGTTCAAGGGTCAGACGGTGCGCGTCAACATCACGAACGTGCAGACGCTGGCGACGCGCAAGGCGGCGATCGATCGATACATGAAGGCGTATCGCGAGACGGTCGACTGGATGTACTCCGACGATCCCAACGCGCTCAAGACCTACGCCGAGTTCGTCGGCATTCCCCTCGAGATGGCAAAGCGGACGCGCGACCAGTTCTTCCCGAAGGCGGCCGTCGATCCCGACCGGGTCGTCGGTCTCGACACGATCGTGCCCGACGCCGTCGCGCTCAAGTTCACGGCCACGCAGCTCACGAAGGAACAGCTCGCGGAATTGATCCAGATTCCGCCGCGGTGATGTCCTTTAGAGACTTGTGATGTCACTGAGGGACTGGTGATGTCCCTTAGGGACTCGTGATGTCCCTTAGGGACTCGTGATGTCCCTTAGGGACTTCTGATGGCCCTTAGGGCCCCTCCTCCTGACCCGTCGACCCTGCTCGACGTTCGCAACATCACCAAGCGCTTCGGAACCGGCGAGGAAGCAATCGTCGCCGTCGACGACGTGTCGTTCTCGGTCGCGCCGGGCGAGTTCGTGTCCATCATCGGACCGTCAGGCTGCGGCAAGTCGACGCTGTTCAACATCATCGGCGGGCTTACCGGAGATTACGACGGCAGCGTTACCGTCGAGGGCAGCGCGGTGTCTGGGACTCACCCTGCGATCGGCATGGTGTTCCAGGAGGAATCGACGTTTCCCTGGCGCACCGTCGAGGACAACGTCGCCTTCCCGCTCGAGATCGCGGGTGCGCCGAAAGCGCAGCGGATGGAGCGCGCGGCCCATTTCATCGCGCTCGTCGGATTGCAGGGATTCGAGCGCCGCTATCCGTCCGAGCTTTCGGGCGGCATGCGGCAGCGGGTCGCGATCGCGCGGACGCTCGCCTCCGAGCCGCGCATCCTGCTCATGGACGAGCCGTTCGCGGCGCTCGACGAGCAGACGCGGCTTTTACTGGGCGACAAGGTGCTGCAGATCCAGCAGACGTTGCAGCAGACCACGCTGCTCATCACGCACAACCTGACGGAAGCCGTGCAGCTCTCCGACCGCGTGCTGGTGATGACGTACCGGCCGGGGCGACTCAAGCGATCGGTCAGGATCGACCTGCCGCATCCGCGCGACTCGGAAGTGGTATCGAGCGCTGCCTTCGGCCAATTCGTCGCCGAAATATGGCAGGACCTCCGCGAGGAGGCGAGCCGCGGCGTCGAGGATGCGGAGTCGCGCGTCCGCAAGGGAGCGGCAAGGCGATGACGGCGACCAAAGCGGCGCGCTCCAGTGGCAGCACGTGGACGCGCTCCCGCGGCAGCACCTGGCTGCGCTCGCGCACCGGCGCCCGCGTCGTCGGAATCGCAAGCTCGATCGCGGTCATCGCGCTCGTCGAGCTGTTGATCATCGCCGGCGCCATCAACGCGTTCGTCGTGCCGAAGCCCACGCAAATCCTCCTCGCGATTCCCCGCATCATCGCGGAAGAGAACGTGCTGCACCGGTTCTGGCAGACCGCGCAGGAAGTCATCTGGGCGAGCCTGATGCTCGCGGTGTTCGGAATCGCGCTGGGCTCGCTGCTGTTCCGCTTCGTCGGGTTGCGGCTCGCGTTCGAAGCGTGGGTCGGGGCGCTGGCCGCCGCGCCGATCGTGCTCATGTATCCGCTGTTTCTCGTGATCTTCGGGCGCAGCACGACGACGATCGTGATGATCGGTTTTGCCGCGGGCCTCGCGCCCGTGATCCTCAAGACCTTGGACGGGTTGTCGGGCACACGCAAGGTGCTGATCGACGTCGGCCGCAGCTTCAAGCTCTCGCGTGGGCAGCAGTTCCGCAAGGTGCTGCTGCCCGCTGCGCTCCCTGCGGTGTTCGTCGGGCTGAAGCTCGGCCTCATCTTCGCGATGATCAACATCGTCGGCGTCGAGTTCCTGATCAATTTCGGGGGCCTGGGCCAGCTCATCAACGAGCTCGCCGAGCGCTACGACCTTCCCGGCACGTACGGCGCGATCCTGTTCGTGATACTGGCGAGCGTCTTGTTCTTCGCCGTGCTGGAGCGGATCGAGCGATGGCTGCGGCCGGTGGAATGAGGCCCGATTCCTCCTCGGCGTCGCACCGCGTCTGGCTGCTGCGCGTCGCGTTCGTCGTCATCGCGCTCCTTGCATGGGAAGCGTTGTCGCGCTCGGGCGTCCTGTTCAAGGACGTGGTGCCGTCGCTCGCTGCAATCGGGCGCGCGCTCGCCAACGTGCTTTCGACGCGAGACTTCTACGCGAACCTCGGCGTGACGGCGCAGGAGATCGGCATTGCCGTGGTGATCGGCGGAGTGGCCGGCGTCGCGGTCGGCATCATGCTTGGTGCCAACCGTTTCCTGTCGCAGGCGTTCGAGTCGCTGTTGCTCTATCTCGGCCCTACACCAAAAATCATTTTCTTTCCGGTGATGATCATGTGGTTCGGCGTCGGAACGGGCTCGAAGATCGCGATGGGCGTCGTCTCGTGCTTCTTTCCCATCGCTATCAGCACCGCCGCCGGCATGCGGCAGATCGACACCGTGCTGATCCGCGTCGGGCGGAGCTTTCGGGCCTCGACGTGGCAGATGGTGAAGTCAATCTACCTGCCGGCGATGCGCGAGCCAATCGTCACCGGTCTGCGCCTGGGGCTCGGCGTGGCGATCATCGGCACGCTGCTCGCGGAGACCAAGTTGTCGAACCGCGGGCTCGGCTATCTCGTCATCCAGTCGTATGCGCTATTCGACATGCCGAAGATGTACGCCCTGCTCATCGTGCTGTTCGTGCTGTCGATCGGCGTCAACGCGATGATTGGACGGTTCTCGCATGCGCAGCGCCGCGCGCTGGCCTAAGGCCCTGTCGCAGGCCTCGGCATGCAGACCTCGCCTGCTTTCGATCGCCGCCTGACCGAGCTGTCGCGGAGCTCCGATGCCGTCTGGCTTGGGGGATTGGCGACCGGCCTTGCGCTGACCGTCGTCGCCGCGTTCGCGCCGCTTCCGGCGACGGGCGGGACAATGTGCGCGTACCTTGGGTTGCTGATCCGCTCGGCGCTGTATGCGAGCGCGCGACAAGCGCTGCCCGACAAGGGGGGCGCCGTGCTCACGAGTCTCTTTCTCATGGGCCTCGTCGCCGGACTCTTCGAGCTTCCGATCGATTGGTGGCTCGTGCACGGCGTCCGCAACGGCCGGCTCAATTATCTCGGCGCGAACGACGTCGTGCTCCTCGCGTCACCGATCTGGATGCCGATTGCGTGGGCGTGCGTGATTGTCGAGCTCGGCTATCCGGCGGTGCGGCTGTTCGGCGCCCTGCGCAGCCGGATCAGAGCCTTTGCCGCCGCGCTCGTCGCTTCGCTCGTGATTGCCGCCTCGGCGGGCGTCACGGTAGGATTCTACGAATACTTCGCTTACCGCGCAGGCTGGTGGAAGTACCAGCCGGCGCACGCGATGCTGGGCGAGTTCTGTGCGCTCTTCATCCCGCTCGGCGAAGCATTCATGTTCCTCGCGATGCTGCCGATTGCCGCGCGGGCTCTCGGCCGCCACGACAAGCCGGCGGCATCCGCGATCGAAGGCGGGATCGTGTTCGCGATCGCGATCTTCGCGGGATACCTTCTCGCTTACGGGCTGCTGGAATGGGGCCGCACGCCGTAGCACGCTTCGGGAAAACACTCGCTCTTCCGTGCTGCGATGACGTCCTATTGCGACGGCGGTAACTCTTTCGGCAAGTAAAGCTCCGCCATCTTTCGCGCCTCGGCCTGCGCTTCCTGCAACTCGGTCGGCGAGAGGCGCGGCAGCACCGTGTCGCGCGCGCCGGTCGCACCAGGGACTTCCTGAGCTGCAGCGAGGTTGAGCCAGACGTACGCCTTGACGTTGTCGATCGCGATGCCGAGCCCCGAACGGTACATGAGGCCCAGCGCGAACTGCGCCTGCCCGTTGCCGCTGTCAGCGGCAAGTTGCAACCATTTGCGCGCGCGTTCGTAGTCCTGCACGGTGCCCTGCCCGTCGCGCAGCGCAACCCCGAATTCGTACTGGGCCTGGACGTTGCCGTGGCGCGCCGCGCGCTCGAGCCACTTCTGCTGTTCCTGGAGGCTCTTCTGCACGCCGAAACCGTTTCCGTAGATCCTCGCGAGCTCGTGTTCGGCAGTCGAATCGTTGCCCGCTGCGAGCTTCAGGAGCTCGGAAAGCCGGGGGTCCCTCTGAAACGTTGAGTACGGCTCGGCGACCGGCTGATCGACGACACTACGCATGGCCCAAGCAAGCGCTCCAAGCACAAAGACGCACGCCAGGAGGCCCGCCGCATAGAACGACTGCCTCGAGAGTACCCAGAAGCGCGTGCGGCAGTCACGGCAGCGGTACGGCGACATGAACAGGTGCCGCAGCGTAACCTCGGACGTGCGCACGGACGATCGGCGCGCGTTGAAGCTCTTGCACGATGGACAGGTTCGATGCAGCAGCAAGTGGGTCTTGCCTCCGTGAAGCGAGTGCGCGCGAGCGCGCTCTCGTATCGCAGCGGTAGTGTAGCCGACGCAGGCGGACAACAGCGAAGTCACCGCCATCCCGCAGGCCGTCCGCCACGACAGCGCCCTCGCCACCGTGGCGATCAGGCGGCCGCGCCGCCCCACACCTCGTTCGCGACGTCGACCACGAGCCGGAGCTTTGCGCTCTGCGCCTCCATCGCGATGTCGTTGCCGTGCACGGTGCTCGAGAACCCGCACTGCGGCGACAGCGCGAGCTGCTCGAGCGGCACGTAGCGCGCGGCCTCGTCGATTCGCCGCCGGAGCGTGTCCTTCGACTCCATCGCGCCGACTTTCGTAGTCACGAGCCCGAGCACGACCGTCTTGCCCCTCGGCAGGAAACGCAGCGGCCGGAAGTCGCCGCTGCGCTCGTCGTCGTATTCCAGAAAGTAGCCGTCGACCTTCATCTCGGAGAGCAGCGCTTCCGCGACGGGCTCGTATCCGCCCTCTGCCGCCCACGTGCTCTTGAAATTGCCGCGGCAGAGATGCGTGCAGAGCGTCATGGCGGCCGGCTTCTGCGCGACCACGCGATTGATGAACGACGCGTACCGGTGCGGCAGCTCGTCGGGATCGTCGCCGCGCTGCTTCGCGGCCTCGCGCATCTTCGGATCGCACAGGTACGCGAGGTTGGTGTCGTCCATCTGCACGTACGTGCAGCCGGCGGCGGCGAGCGAGCGAAGCTCCTCGCCGTACGCGTTGGCCACATCCTGGTAGAACGGCTCGAGATCGGGATAGTGCTCCTTGCTGATGCCCGCGCGACCGCCGCGGAAGTGCAGCATGGTGGGCGACGGGATCGTGACCTTCGGCGTCCGGCGAGTGCGACTCTGCAGATATTCGAAATCAGCGCGCTGGATGTCCTTCACGTGCCGCACCTTGTCGATCACGCGCATCACCGGCGGCGCGAGCTCCTCGGTACCGTCGGCCTTGCGGACCATGGTCGGCTCGTCGCAGTGCACGCCTCCCAGCTGCTCGAGAAAGTCGATGTGGAAGTATGTGCGGCGGAATTCGCCGTCGGTCACGGACGAGAGCCCGATGCCCTCCTGCATCCGTACGACTTCGTCGATCGCGCGATCCTCGACGGCCCGAAGATCGGCTGCCGTGATCTCGCCCCGCGCCTTTCGCTCGCGCGCCTCGATCAAGTAGCGCGGGCGCAGAAAGCTGCCGACGTGATCGGCGCGGAACGGAGGCGTGGAGCGGAGCGTCATGGCGTCATCCTTCGGGCTGGAGTTGCATTGCATTTAAGCAGATTCGGCGGGGCGTGTCTTGCGCGCTCACTGGACGAGCTTCCGGCTCCCAGCTCGCCCTCAACTCGCTGCGAGCGCAGGCCCGATCAGGCGTTCGACCAATTCGATGGTCCGTTGCTGGAGCGGCGTCGAGGGTCGCTGCGCCGACGTGACGAGCGCGAGCTTGCTCAAAAGGCGCGGCTGCACGATGGCGCGCGCGTGAAGCACCCGCCCTACCTCGACGTTTACGAGTGCCTGCGCCGACAGGACGGCGTTGCCGTGCCCTTCCGCGACGAGCTCCAGGATCGCGGGCACCGCGTCGATTTCCATAACGACATTGGGGCGAAGGCCGAGCACCGCGAGCTGCGTCTCCACCAGCATCCGGATCGCATGCGGGCGGCTTGGAATGATGAGCGGATGAAGTGTCAAATTGCCGAGCTTGAGCGTGCGCGCAGCGCGCGACTTCGGCCGGCGGCTGATAAGGCAGAGCTGCTCCTCCACGAGCGGGCGGACGTCGATCCCCGGCGAGGCAACGGCGTTGTAAACGATCGCAACGTCGACGCGGCCCACGAGCAGCCACTCGTGCATGGTGGCCGACAGGCCCTCGACGATCGCGAGGGAACCGCCGGGATAGCGCTGCCGGAATTCGCGGACGACGGGCAGCGTCAGGCGGCGCGCCACGGTCGGCGGCAGGCCGACGACAACGTGGCCGACCGGTGCAACCTTGGCCTCGTCGATCTCGCGGCGGGCACGGTCGACCTGCTGCAGGATCCCCCTTGCGTGCCCGAGGAGACGTTTGCCTGCCTCGGTGGGCACCGCGCCCCGGCCGTTGCGCTGCAGCAGGCTTTGTCGCAATTCCACCTCGAGGCTGCGGATCTGGCGGCTGATCGCCGGCTGCGCGATGCCGAGCACGCGCCCAGCCCGGCTGAAGCCGCCGAGGTCCACGACGTTGACGAAGTATTCGAGCTGCTTCAAGTCCATGGCCGCCTCTCGAAGGTGTCGTCACTGCCCGCGGCGCGGGCTCGCCGGCGACCATGCCAAACTCGCATAACAGCTAGTATAGTAATGCGACCTTTCGATGACTGCGTTAAGGGGGACAATTCGGCCATCCGCCGAACCGTGGCGGGCGGGCTGATGGCAACGAGCGAAAGGCGGCATCGAATGAACAACATCCAGGCGACAGGCGTCGTCGTGCGCAACGTGGCGCGCGCCGACAAGGCGATCGTCGAGCGACTCGGCCGGTCCGGGTCAGCGACGGTGCACGAGGCGCAAAAGCGGACGGGACTGATGCAGCCCTACATGCGCCCGGTGTGGCGCGGCGCGAGCGTTTGCGGAACCGCGGTGACGGTGCTGGCGCAGCCCGGCGATAACTGGATGCTCCACGTGGCCGCCGAGGTGATCCAGCCAGGCGACGTCGTCGTCGTGGCGGTGACGACACAAAACGACGATGGGATGTTCGGCGACCTTCTAGCGACGTCGTTTCGAGCCCGCGGCGCGCGCGGGCTCGTCATCGACGCCGGCGCTCGTGATGCGCGGACGCTCGCGGAGATGAAGTTTCCCGTCTGGTCGCGCGCGATCAGTGCGCGTGGCACCGTCAAGGCGACGCTCGGCTCCGTCAACATTCCGGTCGTCTGCGCTGGGATGCTAGTAAATCCGGGCGATGTCATCGTTGCCGACGACGACGGCGTGGTCGTCGTTCCGCGCGCAGACGCCGGCACCGTTGCCGACGCCGCCGAGGCGCGCGAGAAGAAGGAAGAGGCGAATCGCGCACGCCTTGCCGCCGGCGAGCTAGGCCTCGACATCTATGGCATGCGCGAGGCGCTCGCCAAGGCAGGCCTCAAGTACATCGACTAGCGCATGTCTGCAGGATTTCGAATCACCGCCGCGACGAGCGCCGCCGGATGAGCGTAGCGATGGCTCCGAAGGATTGGCGCATCGGCCTCGTCGGCTACGGCGAAGTCGGCCGGATTCTCGCCGAGGATCTTCGCGCTGGTGGCGTCGCGCGTGTTGCGGCCTGCGACATCAAGCTCGGGACGGACAAGGAGCCGCCGCTGCGCGAGCACGCGCAACGATTCGGCGTCGCCCTCACGGCGTCGCACGCCGAGCTCGCGTCCGGCGCGGATCTCGTGCTCTCCGCCGTCACCGCGAGTCAGACGATCGCCGTCGCCGAGGCGACCGCGCCGGCAATCCGCAAGGACACGTGGTTCCTCGACTTCAATTCCGCTTCGCCGGGCGCGAAGAAACGTGCCGCCGCGCTCATCGACGGCAATGGCGGGCGCTTCGTCGAGGCCGCAGTGATGACGTCCATCCCGCCTTACCGCATCCGCGTGCCATTGCTGCTCGGGGGAGCGCACGCGCAAGCGATCAAGCCGCTGCTCGACGGTCTGGGTTTCGCCGCGAAGGTCGCATCCGGCCAGCTCGGCGTCGTGTCGGCGACGAAGATGTGCCGCAGCGTGATGATCAAGGGCCTCGAAGCAATGGTGATCGAGAGCTTCACCGCCGCCCGGGCCTATGGCGTGCAAGATGCGGTCCTCGCCTCGCTCGAGGAAACCTTTCCGGGCGTCGACTGGGAGAAGCAGGGAACGTATTTCTTCGAGCGCGCGATCAAGCACGGCCGTCGACGCGCCGAAGAGATGGTCGAGGCTGCGGCGACCGTCAGGGACATCGGGCTCGAGCCTTGGTCCGCGGCGGGTACCGCCAAGCGCCAGGCGTTCATCGCCGACCTCGTGGACTCCGGCGCGTTCGGCGATCCGAAGGCGCCGCGCGAGGACTGGCGGCTCGACGCCGACCGCCTTCTCGCCGCCATCGCCCGCAAAAACTGAAGACCGCTCACACTGCGAAACGTCATGGATCCCGACTACCTGCCCTTTCACCCGAACCCTTCGAAGCCGCGTTTCGCCGTGCCGCCCGGCGCCGTGGACGCGCACTGTCACGTCTTCGGCCCGGCCGACAAGTTCCCGTACGCACCGGAGCGCAAGTACACGCCGTGCGACGCGCCCAGGGAAAAGCTCTTCGCGCTGCGCGATTTCCTGGGTTTCGACCGCAACGTGATCGTCCAGGCGACCTGCCACGGCAACGACAACCGGGCGCTCGTCGATGCGCTCGTCCACTCGAGCGATCGCGCCCGCGGCGTCGCGTCCGTCGGCCGCAATGTGACCGACGCCGAGCTCGAGGCCATGCACAAGGCCGGTGTCCGCGGCACGCGCTTCAACTTCGTTCGCCGGCTCGTCGACTTCACGCCTCGCGACGTGCTCTTCGAGATCGCGCACCGCATCGCGCCGCTCGGCTGGCACGTGGTCGTCTATTTCGAGGCGCAGGACCTGCCCGAGCTGTGGGACTTCTTCACGACGCTGCCGACGAAGGTCGTCGTCGATCACATGGGCCGGCCCGACGTCGGCAAGCCTGTCGACGGTCCGGAATTCAATTTGTTCGTCAAGCTGCTGACCGAGCACACCAATGTCTGGTCGAAAGTAAGTTGCCCGGAGCGGCTTTCGAAATCGGGACCGCCCGGCTACGATGATGTCGTACCCTTCGCGCGCCGAATCGTCGAGACGTTCCCGGACCGCGTGCTGTGGGGCACCGATTGGCCACATCCCAACATGAAGACCCACATGCCCGACGACGGCAGGCTCGTGGATTTCATCCCGCACATTGCGCCTACGCAGGACTTGCAACGTCGGCTTCTCGTCGACAATCCGACCCGGCTCTACTGGGCCTGAGCAACGCCACTGAGACGCACCTGAGACGCCACTGAGACGCCACTGAGACGCACCTGAGCAACGCAACTGAGCGACGTCACTGGGCAACGCAGATGAGCGATACGAACGAGACGCGAACTAAACGCGATGAGGCGCCAATGAGCGACAGGAAAATGACCGAGTACACCGACGCCTTCAAGGACATTCCGGGAACCGTGGTGTTCGACGCCACGCAATCGCGGCTCGGTTTCCATTTGAACCAGTTCTGCATGTCGCTCATGAAGGCCGGCAACCGCGAGAAGTTCAAGGCCGACGAGCGCGCGTACCTCGAGACGTTCCCGATGACGCCCGAGCAGCGGCAGGCGGTGCTCGACCGCGACTACAACCGGATGATTGCGCTGGGCGGCAACATCTACTTCCTGGCGAAGATCGGCGCGACCGACGGCTTCTCGTTCCAGAATCTGGCGTCGAAGATGACCGGCGTTCCGGAAGAGCAATACAAGGCGATGATGGTCGCCGGGGGCCGGTCGGCGCAGGGCAACCGCTCCAAAGCGGACAAGAGCAAGTAATGGCCAAGATCGTCGCAGGCGTCGCCACCTCGCACATTCCGGCGGTCGGCGCCGCCATCGACCTCGGCAAGACCGCGGAGCCGTATTGGCAGCCCGTGTTCGAGGGCTACGAGTTCTCGAAGAAGTGGATCGCCGAGCAAAAGCCAGACGTCATCGTGCTCGTCTACAACGATCATGCGTCGGCATTCTCGCTCGAGCTGATTCCAACGTTTGCCATCGGCTGCGCGGAGGCGTTCCCGCCGGCCGACGAAGGGTGGGGGCCGCGGCCAGTGCCGGTGGTGGAAGGGTATCCCGAGCTCGCGTGGCACATCGCGCAATCGACGATCCTCGACGAGTTCGACATGACGATCGTCAACAAGATGGACGTCGACCACGGTCTCACGGTGCCGCTGTCGCTGATGTACGGCCAGCCGAACGCGTGGCCGTGCAAGGTTATTCCGCTCGCCGTCAACGTCGTGCAGTATCCGCCGCCCACGGGGAACCGGTGCTGGAACCTGGGCCGCGCGATCCGCAAGGCCGTCGAGTCGTTCGACCAGGACTTGAAGGTGATGATCTGGGGCACCGGCGGGATGTCGCATCAGTTGCAGGGGCCGCGCGCGGGCCTCATCAACGAGGAGTTCGACACGCGCTTCCTCGACAAGCTCACCGCCGATCCCGAGAGCCTCGCCAGAATTCCGCATCTCGAGTACGTGCGCGAGGCGGGGTCGGAGGGCATCGAGCTCGTCATGTGGCTCATCATGCGCGGCGCGCTCGCGGACAACGCGCGGGAGGTCTACCGCTTCTATCACGTGCCGGCGTCAAACACTGCCGTCGGCCATATCATTTTGCAAAATCCGATTGCGGAAAACCCTCGCTGAAGCAGCCGGGGAAAACGAAAGGCCAACGATGAAAGTTGCGCTTGCCGGCGCCGGCGCGTTCGGCGTCAAGCATTTGGAGGCGATGGCGAAGATCGACGGCATCGAGGTCGTCTCGCTCATCGGCCGCACGCTCGAGGCGACGCAGGAAGTCGCGACGAAGTTCGGAGTCGGGCACGTCACGACGGACCTTGCCGAAACGCTCGCGCGCTCGGATGTGGACGCCGTGATCCTCGCCACGCCGACGCAGCTGCACGCGAGCCAGACGATTGCCTGCCTCGAGGCCGGCAAGCACGTGCAGGTGGAAATTCCGCTCGCCGACAAGCTGACCGACGCCGAAGAAGTTCTGCGCGTGCAGAAGCAGACCGGCAAGGTGGCGATGGTCGGCCACACGCGGCGCTTCAACCCGAGCCACCAGTGGGTGCACAAGAAAATCGTAGCGAAGGAGATCGCGATCCAGCAGATGGACGTGCAGACGTACTTCTTCCGCCGCAAGAACATCAACGCGCTCGGGCAGGCGCGCTCGTGGACCGACCACCTCCTGTGGCACCACGCGGCGCACACGGTCGATCTGTTCGGCTATCAAGCGGGCGGCTCGATCGTCGCCGCGAACGCCGTGCAAGGTCCGATTCATCCCGAGCTCGGGATCGCGATGGATATGTCGATCCAGCTCAAGAGCAGCACCGGCGCGATCTGTACGCTGTCGCTGTCGTTCAACAACGACGGCCCTCTCGGCACGTTCTTCCGCTATATCTGCGACAACGGCACGTACATTGCGCGCTACGACGATCTTTTCGACGGCAAGGAGCAGAAGATCGACGTCTCGAAGGTCGACGTCTCGATGAATGGCATCGAGCTCCAGGATCGCGAGTTCTTCGCGGCGATCCGCGAAGGCCGGGAGCCGAATGCAAGCGTCGCGCAGGTGCTGCCCTGCTATAGCACGCTCGACAAGCTCGAGCGGCAGCTCGCGGCAGCGGACCAAGGCACAGCGCAGCGGAAACCCGAGCAACGCCGAAACGAGGAACGACGATGATCATCGACTGTCACGGACACTACACGACGGCGCCGCCGGCACTCGAAGCGTGGCGCAAGGCGCAGATTGCCGCCATCGGCGACCCGTCCAAGACGCCGTCTCGCGCATCGCTTTCCATCAGCGACGACGAGATTCGCGCGAGCCTCGAAGGCGCGCAGCTCAAGATGCAGCGCGAGCGCGGGACCGACGTGACGATCTTCTCGCCTCGCGCTTCCGCGATGGCGCATCACGTGGGCGACGCGAGCACGAGCGTCGAATGGACGCGGTTGTGCAACGACCTGATCCGCCGTGTGTGCAAGCTCTACCCCGACAACTTCATCGGTGTGTGCCAGCTGCCGCAGTCGCCGGGCGTCCGGCCCGAGAACTGCATTCCCGAGCTCGAGCGCTGCGTCAACGAGCTGGGGTTCATCGGCTGCAACCTCAACCCCGACCCGTCGGGCGGTTACTGGAAGGAGCCGCCGCTGACCGATCGGTGGTGGTATCCGCTGTACGAAAAAATGGTCGAGCTTGACGTGCCGGCCATGGTGCACGTGAGCTCGTCGTGCAACCCGTGCTTCCACGCGACCGGCGCGCATTACATCAACGCCGACACGACAGCATTCATGCAATTCCTGACGTCGGATCTGTTCAAGGACTTTCCGACGCTCAAGTTCATTATTCCGCACGGCGGCGGCGCGGTGCCGTATCACTGGGGGCGCTACAAGGGGATCGCCCAGGACATGAAGCGGCCGCCGTTCTCCGAGCTCCTGCTTAAGAACGTCTACTTCGACACATGCGTCTACCATCGACCGGGCATCGAGCTGCTGCTCAAGGTCGTGCCGGCCGAAAACGTCCTGTTCGCCTCGGAAATGGTCGGCGCCGTGAAGGGCATCGATCCCGACACCGGCCATCATTACGACGACACGCGCCGCTACGTCGAGCCGATCGATTGGATTTCCGGCGCCGATCGCGCGAAGATCTTCGAAGGCAACGCTCGGCGCGTCTTCTCCCGGTTCGGCACCCGCACGCCGCGGGAAGTCAACGCCACCGCCCGCAGCGGCTGACCGCAGCGACACGGCACCCGCCCATGCCGCGATCGCCGGGTGTGTCCCCTTCAGTGAATTCACCGCTGCTGCTGCTGCCCGGGATTGTTTGTGATTGCGCCGCGTGGGTGCCGGTCGTGTCGGCCCTGTCGCGATTCGTCGCCTGCCAAGTCTGCGAGACGGGTCCCGACAGAACACTTGGGGCGATGGCCGAGCGCGTGCTCGCCGCCGCGCCACCTTTGTTCGCATTGGCGGGACACTCGATGGGCGGACGCGTCGCCGTCGAAATCGTTCGCCGTGCACCCGAGCGCGTGCAACGCCTTGCGTTGCTCGACACGGGCTATCGCCCTCTTCCCTCGGGACAGGCCGCGGAGGACGAGCGTGCCGGCCGGTACGCACTCCTCGCCGTCGCACGCCGCGAAGGCATGCGCGCAATGGGCCGCAGCTGGATCCAGCGGATGGTGCATCCCAGGCGGCTCGACGACCATGCGCTCGTCGACGCGATCCTCGACATGATCGAACGGCAGACACCGGAACGGTTCGAGGCGCAGATCGAAGCGTTGCTTGCCCGGCCCGATGCCGCACGCGTGTTGCGGAGCATCGACTGTCCGACGCTCGTGCTGTGCGGCCGGCAAGACGCCTGGAGCCCCGTCGCTCAGCACGAGGAGATCGCCGCCATGACGCCCGGAGCGACGCTCGAGGTGATCGAGGATTGCGGCCACATGTCGCCAGTGGAATCGCCGGAGCAGGTGGCGAGCGCCATGCTGCGCTGGCTGCAATCGGCAACGTACAATTCGCAACCACACTAAAAGGAGGAAGCCATGAAACCCTTTGTCAGGAGTCGCCGCCGCATGCTGCAAGGCATGGTCGCCGCTGTTGCGGCCGGCATGTTCGCGGTGCCCGCCCTCGCCGCCGATCCGCTGAAGATCGGCCTCATCCTGCCGCTCACCGGTCCGTTCGCCTCGACCGGCAAGCAGATCGAAGCCGCCTGCCGCCTCTACATGGCGAAGAACGGCGACACCGTCGCCGGCCGCAAGGTCGAACTGATCGTCAAGGACGACACCGGCCTCGCCCCCGAGACGACCAAGCGCATCGCGCAGGAAATGGTGGTGCAGGACAAAGTCAGCGTGCTGGCGGGCTTCGGCTTGACCCCGCTCGCGCTCGCCGCGGCCCCCGTCGCCACGGAAGCGAAGGTGCCGATGGTCGTGATGGCGGCGGCCACCGCGATGATCCCGACGCGCTCGCCGTTTATCGTGCGCACCGGCTTCACGCTTCCGCAGGTGACGGCGCCGATCGCCGAGTGGGCGCTCAAGAACAAGATCAAGCGTGTCGTGACGATGGTGACTGACTATGGTCCGGGGCTTGACGCCGAGAAGACGTTCGTGAATACGTTCAAGGCTGGCGGCGGCGAGATCGTCGAGTCGATCAAGACGCCGCTGCGCAATCCCGATTACGCGCCATTCCTGCAGCGCGCGAAGGATGCGAAGCCCGACGCGCTGTTCGTGTTCGTGCCGTCCGGCGAGGGCCTCGCGGTGATGAAGCAGTTCGACGAGCGCGGCCTGAAGCAGGCCGGCATCCGATTGATCGGCACGGGCGACGTGACCGACGACGACTTGCTGGAGAGCATGGGCGCGCCGTCCGTCGGGGTCATCACGTCGTTCCACTACTCGGCGGCGCACGATTCGCCGGAGAACAAGGCGTACGTCGACGCGTTCATGAAGGCGAACAACGGCATGCGGCCCAACTTCCATTCGCTCGGCGGCTACGACGGCATGCACCTCATCTACGAAGCGGTGAAGAAGGCCGGACCCAACGCCACCGGCGAGCAGCTGGTCGAGGCGATGAAGGGCCAGCAGTGGATGAGCCCGCGCGGGCCGATGTCGATCGACCCGGCGACGCGGCAGGCAGTGCAGAACGTCTACCTGCGGGAAGTGAAGATCGTCAACGGCAAGCCCTGGAACGTAGAGTTCGAGACGTTCAAGGACGTGAAGGACCCAGGCTAGTTGGTGTGCCCCCACGCTCGCCAAATGACATCGCTCGCTGCCTCGCGAGGGGGCGCAGTCAGTCCCTCGGGGCGGCCCTTCGGGACTGACGGATGAGCCCAAGAGGTTGCACGTGATCGGCAACCTGATCGGGGTGCTGTTCGACGGCGTTGCCTACGGCAGCCTGCTGTTCGTCATCAGCATCGGCCTGTCGGTGACGATGGGCCTGATGAACTTCGTCAATCTCGCGCACGGCGCGTTCGCGATGCTGGGCGGATACGCGTGCGTCATGCTGATGACGCGCGCGGGCGTGCCGTTCCTCGCCACGTTGCCGGTCGCCTTCCTTGTGCCGGCCGCGGCCGGCATCGTCCTCGAGCGTACGCTTTACCAGCGGCTCTACAAGGCGACGCATCTCGATCAGGTGATGTTTTCCATCGGCCTTGTCTTCATGTCGGTCGCCGCCGCGACGTACTTCTTCGGGCCGTCGCAGCAGCCCGTTCGCCTGCCCGATTTCCTGCGCGGCCAGGTGCACGTTTTCGGGCTCGATCTGGGCGCTTACCGGCTGTTCCTGATCGCGGTCGTCGTCGTCATCACCACCGTGCTGACGCTGCTGCTGGTGAAGACGCGATTCGGCGCGCAGGTACGCGCATCGGTCGACAACGCGGTCGCCGCAGCCGGCCTCGGCATCGACGTCAATCGCGTGTTCGGTGTGACGTTCGCGCTCGGGTCGGGGCTTGCGGGCCTCGGCGGCGGCCTTGGCATCGACGTGCTCGGGCTCGACCCCACGTTCCCGCTCAAGTACATGGTGTACTTCCTGCTGGTGGTCGCGATCGGCGGCGCCGGCACGATCAAGGGCGGCCTCGTCGCCGCGATGATCCTTGGAATCTGCGACGTGGCCGGCAAGTACTACGTGCCGCAGATCGGATCGTTCATCATCTACTTCCTGATGGTCGCGTTGATGATCGTGTTCCCGGCCGGACTGTATGGACGTCGCACGTGAGCGAAGCGATCCCATGAGCGCCGCGACCCCCGCCGTTGCGGTGCCGCAAGCCGCGCCGAGGCTTCCCACCGATCGCTGGCGCGCCATCGAGATCGCGTTCTGGCTCATTCCGGTCGTCGTCTTCTTCGCCTTCCCGACGCATCGCGTACTCGGCAGCCAGATCCTCATCACTGGCCTTTTCGCGCTATCGCTCGATCTCATCCTGGGCTATGCCGGCATCGTCTCGCTGGGTCATGCGGCGTTCTTCGGAGTCGGCGCCTACGTCGCGGGACTTCTCGCCGTGCACGGCTGGGGCGAGCCGATCAGCGGCCTGGTCGTGGCGGGCATCGCCGGCGCGATCTTCGGCTACGCGACGAGCTTCCTGGTGGTACGCGGAACCGACCTCGCGCGCCTGATGGTGACGCTCGGCATTGGCCTCATGCTGTACGAAGCCGCAAACCAGGCGTCGTTCGTCACGGGCGGCGCGGACGGTTTGTCGGGCGTCAGGATGTGGAAGCTCCTAGGTGTGTTTTCCTTCGACCTTGCCGGCACCACGGCCTTCGTCTACAGCCTCGCCGTGCTGTTCCTGCTCTTCGTCTTCTCGCGCCGATTGGTGAGCTCGCCGTTTGGACTTTCGCTGCGCGGCGTGCGCGAAAACGTGAAGCGAATGCCGGCGATCGGCGCGCCCGTGGCAAAACGATTGATCGCGATCTACACGATAAGCGCCGCGATGGCCGGCATCGCCGGCGCGCTGCTCGCGCAGACCACGCAATTCGTCGGGCTCGACGTATTCGGCTTTCCGCGCTCGGCCGACCTCATGATCATGGTGGTGCTGGGCGGTGCCGGACGGCTCTACGGCGCGTTGATCGGCACGACCGTGTTCATGATCGCGCACCATTATCTTTCCGACCTGAACCCGATCTATTGGCAGTTCTGGCTCGGCCTTTTGCTCGTGGTCGTCGTACTGTTCGCGCGCGGCGGGATTTTTGGCGCTGTCACCGTGTTACGCGAACGCATGCGGGGATCGCGAACGTGAGCGCAGGTGCGGCCGCCCTCCATACGGAAGGGTTGTCCAAGGCGTTCGGCGGTTTCAAGGCCAACACCGATGTGTCGCTCGCGTTGCCGGCGGGTGCGCGCCACGCGCTGATCGGACCCAATGGCGCCGGCAAGACGACGCTCATCAATCTGCTGACGGGCGTGCTCGCGCCGACCTCGGGCGAGGTGTTCCTGGGCGGAGAGCGCATCACGGGACTGCCGCAGCACGAGCGCGTGAAGCGCGGTGTGACGCGCACGTTCCAGATCAACACGCTCTTCCACGGGCTCACCGTGCTCGAGTCGGTCGTGCTCGCGATCTGCGAACGCGATGGCCGGGCGGCGGTGTGGCATCGCACGGTCGCAAGCCTTACCAAGGAAATCGAAGAGGCGCGCGTACTTCTGCGCTCGCTTCGGCTCGATGCCGACGCGAATACGCTCACGCGCAATCTGCCGTACGGCCGTCAACGGCTGGTCGAGATCGCGCTCGCGCTTGCGACACGGCCGCGGATCCTGCTGCTCGACGAGCCGGCGGCCGGCATTCCGTCCGCGGAAAGCGCCGAGTTGTTCGGCGTGCTCGCGGCGCTGCCGAAGGACGTCACGATCCTCTTCATCGAGCACGACATGGAGCTCGTGTTTCGCTTCGCCGAGCGAATCACGGTGCTGGTCGCCGGCAAGGTGCTGACCGATGGGACACCGAGCGAGATCGCGGCCGATCCCCGGGTGCGCGAGGTCTATCTGGGCGAGGCGCAGCATGCCTGAGCTTCTCGCGGTCGAGGGCGTCACCGCCGGCTACGGTGATGCGACCGTGCTCGAGGATGTCGCGCTCACGCTCGACGAAGGCGACAGCCTCGCGTTGCTGGGTCGCAACGGAATGGGCAAGACAACGTTGCTCGTGACGCTCATGGGCCTCACCAGGATGCGCAAGGGCACACTGCGCTGGCGCGGCAAGGATCTCGTGGCCTTGCCGACGCATCGCCGCAGTCGCACGGGGTTGGGCTGGGTGCCGCAGGAGCGCTACATGTTCCCCTCGCTCACCGTCGAGGAGCACCTGACGGCGGTCGCGCGGCCCGGGCCATGGAACGTCGCGCGCGTCTACAGCACCTTCCCTCGCCTCGAGGAGCGGCGCGCCAACTTCGGCAACCAGCTTTCGGGCGGCGAACAGCAGATGCTCGCGATCGCCCGGGCGCTGATGGTCAATCCCGCCCTGCTGCTGCTGGACGAACCGATGGAGGGGCTGGCGCCGATCATCGTGCAGGAGCTGCGCACCGTTATCCGTGACCTCGTTGCGACCGGCGGCATGGCGGTCATCATCGTCGAGCAGCACGCGAAGCTCGCGCTGGAGCTCACGCGCCAGGCCATCGTCCTGGAGCGCGGGCGGGTCGTCCATCGTGCGGCAAGCGAGGCGCTGCTGTGCGATCCCGACACGCTGCACCGGCTGGTCGCGGTAGCATGAGCATTTGTCGGTCCACTTCATCGGGGCTCCATTGAATACGTCCACGCGCACGCAGGTCGCCATCGTCGGCGCCGGACCCTCCGGTCTGCTGCTGGGACAGCTCCTGCAGCGCGCGGGCATCGACAACGTGATCCTCGAGCGCCACACCGGCGAATATGTGCTTGGGCGGATTCGCGCCGGAGTGCTCGAGCAGGGCGCGGTCCGCATGCTCGACGAGGCTGGCGTCGGCGCACGGCTGCATTCTGAAGGATTGGTTCATCGCGGCATCGAAATCGGCTGGGCGAGCGGGCGGCACCGTGTGGATTTCGACGCCCTCACCGGCAGCAGCGTCGTCGTCTACGGGCAGACCGAGGTCACGCGCGACTTGATGGCGGCGCGAGCCACGAGCGGGGCCGCCACCGTGTATGAAGCCGCCGACGTCAACGTGGTCGGCTTCGACGGCACGAGGCCAATGCTGCGATACATCCGCGACGGCAAAGCGGTCGAGCTCCACTGCGATTTCATCGCGGGCTGCGACGGCTATCACGGTATCTGCCGCAAGAGCCTCCCTGGCCCCGCGCTTCGGACGTACGAGCGCGAGTATCCGTTCGGTTGGCTCGGCCTCCTGTCGGAAACGGCACCCGTATCCGACGAGCTCATCTACATGCGACACGAGCGGGGGTTCGCGCTTTGCAGCATGCGTAGCCACACGCGCAGCCGCTACTACTTGCAGTGCTCGCTTTCGGAACGGGTCGAGGACTGGCCGGACGATCGGTTCTGGGAAGAGCTCGAGAAGAGGCTCGACGCGCGCACGGTCGCCAATCTCGTGACGGGTCCGTCGATCGAGAAGAGCATCGCGCCGCTCCGGAGCTTCGTTGCCGAGCCGATGCGCTTCGGACGGTTGTTCCTCGCGGGCGACGCGGCGCACATCGTGCCGCCGACGGGCGCCAAGGGCTTGAACCTCGCGGCGAGCGATGTGCGCTACCTGTTCGACGCGTTGGTCGAGCATTACAAGGACGGCAGCAGCGCGGGGCTCGATGCCTATTCCGAGCGCGCGCTGAAGCGGATCTGGAAGGCGGAACGCTTTTCATGGTGGATGACGACGCTGCTGCATCGCTTTCCGGACCATGGACCGTTCGGCGACAAGATCCAGGAAGCGGAGCTCGACTACCTCTTCAGCTCGAACTCGGCGATGACGTCGCTCGCGGAAAACTACGTCGGGCTGCCGTACTGAACCAGCTACGTTGAGAGCGCTGGGGCATCAAGCGAACGGTATTTTTAGATTCGCTTGGCGACCCATCCGCGGACCTCGCCTCAATTCTTGCGTGACGGGCACGTTGCGTGCCCCCCGCGAAGTACTTGACAACGCGCAACCCAGGTATGACGATGTCATGTCGCGGGCGCGCACCGTTGACGCTTAGCGACATGCGGGGAGCCACCATCACCCGGGGTGGACAACCAAGCGGAGAATGGACATGACACGGATAGCAACGATACTGAGCGCGTTAGCAGTAGTGACCTTGAGCTTCGCTCTGCCCAGTTGGGCGCAGACGAAAGAGCTCCCGAAACAGACGATCACCGTCGCGGGCACGGTGGAGACCATCGACAAGAACCAACACCTGTTGCAAATCAAGACTGCCGACGGCAAATTCGTCGCACTCGACGTGCCCCCTAGCGCCAAGCGCTTCGACGAGCTCAAGGTGGGCGACAAGGTGAAAGCGACGTACAACAACAACGTCTTCGTGCGACTGAAGCCGGCGGGCGAGCCGGCGGTCGATACCGCCGACGTGGGCTCCACAATGGGAAAGGAAGCGCGGCCCGGGGGCGGAGCGTCGATGGTGCGGACAATGACGGCAACCATCTCCGAGATCGACAAAGGCTCGTCTTCGATGACTTTTGTCGGCCCGAACCAGTGGAAGTACAGCCGGCGGATCGTCGATCCAAACGTGTTCGATCAGGTCAAGGTGGGCGATCGGGTGGACATTACCTGGGGCACCGAACTCGTCCTCGCCGTAGAGTAACGAAAGGACGGCGCGACGGCTGCGGGCAAAGGACGACACCCCAGCCGCCGCGCCGAACGCAGGGCCAGCGCGCGGACTCCTGCCGGTTAGCGCCGTGTGTCCGCTCGACACATCAGCCCGGAGAATTGTGTGCAGCGCATGCGACGCCTGCACTACTGAATTGCTTCGTCCGCGCGCGACAGCGCCGATTGTGGAATCGTAAGGCCAAGGGGCTTGGCAGGTTTTAGGTTGATCACGAGCTCGAACTTGGTCGCCTGCTCGATCGGAAGATCCGCGGGCTTGACGCCCCTCAGGATCTTGTCAGCGTACTTCGCAGCGTTGCCGTAGTTGCCGGCGGCGTCATATCCATAGCCGAGCAGCCCACCCGCGACCACGTTGTCGCGCACCTTCTTCGCCCGGTGTGCCGCGCCGGCGCTTTGGCCGCTTCGGACTACGATTACGGCGACTTTTGGCCGATCAGTTCGGCGGCAAGACCCGCCAAGCGCTCCACATCGCCATTGGCGGACAACTCGATACTCGATGCTCTTCGCTTCAATCCAGCCGAGATCGTGCATTCCCTCCTTGAACGCTTTCCACAGATGGGCACCGCCGGCTTCCGACGCGGACATCAGCAGTCCAACACGCGGGGCGGCGGCAGGCGGCTGTCCGCGAGCGAGAAAAGCACCCCCGCCACCACGCCGACGAGGGCGGCGCAGGCTCACCGGTAAAACGCTTCCACCTTGCCACTCAGCTTGATCAGCATCGGACGGCCCTTGCGGTCTACAGTCTTTCCGGCTGGCACTTTGACCCACCCTTCACTGATGCAGTACTCCTCCACGTCCTTGCGTTCCTTGTCGTTCACGCGGATGCGGATCGGGTGCTCGAGCACGGCGGCCACGTAGTGGGGGCTGCGCCTGTCCACGGACAGGCGATCCGGCAGGGGCGGGCGTTGGGGCGTGTCGGTCATGGACGTGCCTCGTCTGGAATCCCGCGCACTATATCAATTGCGCTGTCGCAGCTCGCCGCCTGCCGCAAAATGAAAACGGTACACTCGCCGGCATGAAGACGCCGCGAAGACTCCAGCCGTTGCTCGAAGAGGGGCTGATCGACGGCGTAGTACGGCAACTCATGAGCGGCAAGGAGGCGATGGTCTTCGTCGTACGGTGCGGCGATGAGGCACGTTGCGCCAAGGTGTACAAGGAACCTGACAAGCGCAGCTTTCGACAGGCAGTGGATTACACCGAGAACCGCAAAACCAAGAACACCCGCCAGGCGCGCGCGATGGCGAAGGGAACTCGTTTTGGCCGCAAGGCCCAGGAACACGCGTGGCAGAGCGCAGAAGTCGACGCGCTGTATCGCCTGGCTGCTGCCGGCGTCCGCGTGCCGAGGCCGTACATCTTCCACGAAGGCGTCCTTTTGATGGAGCTCGTGGTCGACGAACACGGTGAGGCGGCGCCACGGCTCAACGATCTCGTGTTGACTCCTGACGAGGCGCGCGCCTGTCACGACCGACTGGTCCGCGAGGTTGTGCGGATGCTATGCGCTGGCGTCGTGCACGGTGACCTGAGCGAATTCAACATCCTGATCGACCGCAGTGGGCCAGTGATCATCGATCTGCCGCAAGCGGTCGATGCGGCGGGCAACAATCACGCGCCGAAAATTCTCGAGCGTGACGTAGTCAATCTGCGCAATTATTTCGGTCGTTATGCGCCCGAGTTGCTGCTGACCGATTACGGCAAGGAGATCTGGGCGCTGTACGAGGCCGGCGCGCTGCAACCGGAGACGCCGCTCACCGGCCGCTTCGAGCGGATCGAGAAGCCGGTGGATCTCGATGGCGTGCTGCGCGAGATCGACGACGCACGCTTCGAGGACGCTGCCCGCAGATTGCGGCTCCAGGGCCTGGCGTAGCGCCTGGACTCGACGGTCGTCGCCGTTGCACCGCTCGCGTTCTTGGTGTGACGCCAGGTCAGCGTTGGCTTCTCATCCACTCGAACATGAGGCTCAAGCTCGTTAAGGCGATCTACGACCTCGCGTGGCCGGTGCTGGTCGCGCAGCTCGCCGTCATGGCGTATGCGGTCATCGACACGATCATGGCGGGTCGCTATGCAACCGACGATCTCGCGGCCGTCGGCATAGGTGCATCGATCTACTTCAGCGTATTCGTAGCGTTGATGGGCGTGCTCCTTGCCGTAACGCCGACCGTCGCGCAACTGCACGGCGCCGGACGCTATGGCGAGATCGGCGAGCCGGTGCGCCAGGCAATGTGGCTCGCTGCGGTGCTCTCTGTGGGTTCGATTGTCGTCTACTCGCATCCGGAGCCGCTGCTGGCGTTGAGCGAGGCGCCGCCGGCGGTGGCCGCAAAGGTCCGCGCGTATCTTGCGATCGCCGCCTGGGGTGCGCCTGCGGGTCTCGCGTTCCGCCTCTTCGCGAGCTACACGATGGCGGTATCGCTGACGCGCGTGATGATGATGCTCAATCTGCTTGGACTCGCGCTCAAGGTGCCGCTCAACTGGATGTTCGTCTTCGGGCATTGGGGCGCACCCGAGATGGGAGCGGCGGGATGCGCGCTGTCCACCACGCTCGTCAACTGGGCCATCTGCGTCCTTGCGTGGATCTGTGCTGGCACCGCGCCCAAGTACCGGCCGCATGGCGTATTTGCGCGCTGGTCCTGGCCTCGTTGGCGCTACCAGCGACAACTGATCGCGCTCGGCACGCCGATCGGAGGCACATTTCTCGTCGACGTGACGGCGTTCACGTTCATGGCGCTGTTCGTGGCGCGGCTCGGTGCGGTCAACTCCGGCGCCCACCAGATTGCCGCGAACGTCGCCGCGGTGATGTACATGCTGCCGCTCGCCACCAGCAACGCGGTAGGCGTTCTCGTCGGGCATGCGATAGGAGCACGGCATTTCTCGCTCGCACGCTCGACCGGTCTCACCGGCATCGCCGTGACGTCGGGTCTCGCTGTCGTCGCGGCACTGGCGCTTACCGTCGCCGCCAACGCCGTCGCCGATTTCTATACCGTCGATCCCCACGTTCGAGCGGTCGCCTCGGGGTTGCTCCTGCTCGTGGGCGTATATCACGTCTTCGACTCGACGTCGGCCGTTGCCGTGAACGCGTTGCGCGGTTACAAGCGCGCCGTCGTGCCGTTCCTCGTGAACGTCCTCGGATTGTGGGGCGTCGGCCTCGGCGGTGGGTACGTGATCGGACTCACCGATGCGCTTCCGTTGTCCGCGCTTGGTCTCGCCACACCGCTAGGCGTGCCCGGATTCTGGATTGGCGCGCTCGCCGGCATGGCCGTCGCCGCATCGGGTGTCGTCGCCTACTTCCTTGTTGTGAGCGAGCCGAAGAACGTGCGTGCGGAGGCCAAAGAGGTGGCTATGCCATAGCGCAGCCCGCTGCGCTCGATCGCGTGCCACGGTATTACAAGCTTCGCGCGCAGCGGTCTTCCGTGCGAGTCAAAGTTCGCGACCCAGCCTACGGTCAAGCGAGTAGGGCCCGCCGCCGCGCAGCGCTATCGCGAGCATGATCAGGCCCCACATCAGCGGATACTCGTAACCGGGCCCTGTCCAGCCGAACTTGGGAAAGTACTGATAGACGATGATCGCCATCTCGACGGCGATCGCCACCGCGAAGAAGCGCGTGAAGAGGCCCAAGGCGATGCATAGACCGCCAATCGTTTCCAGCACAATCAGAATGACGGCGAGTGGCTCGGCCGGCTCGATCCCGCGCTTCGCGAGCGCATTTGCAGCAGTCGGCCCAATGCCCGCCATGACCTTGGGCCAGCCGTGCGGAATGATCATCAACCCCACGGTAAGACGCACCAGCAGCCAAGACACTGGCTCGGCCCATTCGTAGAACGGCCTGAGGCCCGGAATCAGCAGTTTCGTTTGGTCATGTTCCATCGTCTCCCTCATGCTTCGCTGTCGTTGGGTCGCTCGCCGGCAGGCCGTCCCTTTCCTCGTTTCCCCAAATGGTTACTACTCTTCGGCAACGGTTGCGCCCGAACTACCCCCACACCACCCGCGCGACGCGCGCCATGTTGCCGCCCATCACGAGCGCCGCCTCGGCCGGCGTCATGCCGGTGCGCTGGAGCGCGGCCGCCAATACCGACCACGTGTCGATCGGCGTGTAAGTCATGCGCTGAATTGCGCGATCGTAGCCGGCGTTCTTCGGCCACCAGTATGTGGCGTCGAAATCGCCGGGCGGCGTGTCGTCGATGCCTTCCTCGTGAAAGCTGATGTCGAGCCCGACGCCCACGTGGTAGGCGCCCACTTTCTCCGCAATGTACGCAGCATGCCGGGCAACGTCGTCGGCGCCGGGCGTTCGCGTACCGAGGAAGCCCGACACGCCCGACACGCAGATCACGCCGCCCGTCGCGGCGCAGGCGCGTATCTGCTCGTCAGTCACGTTGCGCCCGTGCTCGACGAGCGCGAGCGGGTTCGAGTGGCTGAAGATCACGGGCTGCCCCGACGCTTCCATGATGTCGAGGCTCGAGCGACGGCCCGTGTGCGAGCAGTCCATCAGCACCCCCGCTGCGTTGACCGCCGCAACCATCTTTCGCCCGAGCGGCGTCAGGCCCTGCACCTCGTCGTGGCATCCGCCGGCGATGCTATTGTTGCGGTTGTACGCGAAATGCATTTGCCGCACGCCAAGGTCGCGATAGAGCGCGACCATGGCTGGCTGTTCGAGCAGCGGCATCGCACCTTCCAGATCGAAGCCCAGCGCGAGCTTGCCCTCCTCCGCCGCGCGCTCGATGTCGTCGACGTGCGATGCCAGCACGTAACGGTCGGGGTGCGCGGCGATCGTCGCGCGGAACCCGCCGATGACCGACATCACCTGCGACAGCGGGTTCATGTCCATGCCGATGTTGATCGACACGTAGTTGCAGCCCGCGGCATGCAGGCGGTCGATGGGCGCGAAGTCGGCGCGCGGGTGCAGTGGCAGGCAGGCGTGGGCTTCCCAGACGATCATAGGCTTCCGATCTCGCTCGTGAAACGCAACCGCGGCCGCAAAACGCGACCGCATACGCAACGGCAAACGCGGCGGTTCAGGCGGCGCGCGTGCGGTGAAAACCGATCGAGGCCTCCATCAGCCGGCGCGTGTAGTCGTGGCTCACGCGGCTCGCCGCAAGGTCCGCGGACGAGACGAGTTCCACCGTCTCGCCCCGCTGCATGACCATTAACCGCTCGCACATGTGCGTCACTACCGCCAGGTCATGACTCACCATGATAAACGTTAGCACGCGACGGCGGCGCAGGTCTTCGAGCAGGTTGAGCACCTCCGCCTGCACCGACGCGTCGAGCGACGACGTGGGCTCGTCCAGGAGCAGGATCTGCGGCTCGAGGATGAGCGCGCGTGCGATCGCGATCCGCTGGCGCTGTCCTCCCGACAACTGGTGGGGATACCGAAAGCGAAATCCCGACCCGAGGCCAACCTCGTCCAGCGCCTGCTGGATCCTGCGCTCGGCGTCGCCGATGCCGTGGATCGCCAGAGGCTCGGCGAGTATCCGGTCGACGGTCTGCCGCGGATGCAGCGAGCCGTACGGATCCTGGAACACCATCTGCACAAGCCGTCGAAACGCTTTCGTGCCGGGAAGCGGTGGCGCTCGCTGCGCCTGTCCGCCGGAGAGTTCGTCTTGCGCTCCGGCGACGAGGCGTACGCTTCCGGACGCAATCGGCGCAAGCCCGCACAGCGCGCGCAGCACCGTCGTCTTGCCCGAGCCCGATTCGCCGACGATGCCGAAGCTTTTGCCCGGCGCGACGGCGAGCGACGAGTTGGCGATGGCGACGAAGCGGCCGTACGTCACGCGGAGATGCGAAGCCTCGAGTCCGAAGCCGCCGCGCGCGCCGTGCGCTGCCGCATCTTGCGGGCCGATGGTGTTCGTCACGCTCATCCGGTTTTCACTCCGCCCATTCCGGCTTTCGCTCCAGCGTCGGCAGCGGATGCCGGTCTTCGCCCAGCCGCGGCAGGCATTCGACCAGCCCGCGCGTGTAAGGATGCGTGGCGGCGTCGAGCTTGCCGGCCTCGACCTCTTCGACGATGCGTCCGCCGTACATGACGAGAATCCGGTCGCAGAACGTCGACACGAGGCGAAGATCGTGCGAGATCAGGATGAGTCCCATTCCGCGGCGTGCGACGAGCTCGTCCAGGATCGCGAGCACCTGCAATTGCACGGTGACGTCGAGCGCCGACGTCGGCTCGTCGGCGATCAAGAGATCCGGATCGGCGATCAGCATCATCGCGATCATCGCGCGCTGGCCCATGCCGCCGGACACCTCGTGCGGGAAGAGGCCGTAGACGCGCTCGGGATCGTCGATGTGGACGGCTTCGAGAGCGGCGAGCGCGCGGCTCCTCGCTTCGCGCGGCGACACTTTCGAATGGGCGCGCAACGTTTCGACAACCTGGTCGCCGATCGACATGACCGGATTGAGCGAGAATTTGGGGTCTTGCAGCACCATCGCGATGCGCCCGCCGCGCAGTGCGCGCCGCTGCTGCTCGCTGCAGCGAAGAAGATCCGCACCATCGAACTCGAGCCGGCGCGCCGTCACCCGTCCCTCGGGCGCGGTCAAACCGAGAATCGCCCGCCCTGTCTGCGTCTTGCCCGATCCCGATTCGCCGACAATGCCAAGACGCTCGCGTCCGAGCATGAACGAAACGCCACGCACGGCCTCGGTCGTGCCGCCGTCGCGCGCGGGAAACGAGACGCGGAGATCCTCGACGACGAGCAACGGCGGTAATGGGGGCAGGTGCAATTTCCGGCCCTAGGCGCAAACCGTATGCGCAAACAGGATGGGGCTCACTTGCTCGCCTTCGGATCGAGCGCGTCGCGCAACCCATCGCCCAGAAAGTTGAACGCGAGGCTCACGATGAAAATCGCTGCGCCGGGCGCGGCCGCGACCCACCAGTGATCCAACACGTAGAGACGGCCGTTGGCGATCATCGCGCCCCACTCCGGGCTCGGTGGTTGCGCGCCGAGGCCAAGAAATCCCAGTCCGGCCGCCGTGATGATGATCCCGGCCATGTCGAGGGTGACGCGCACGATGACCGACGACACGCAGAGCGGCATGATGTGCCGCCACACGATCCGCCACGGCGAGGCGCCAATGAGCCGCACCGCGGAGATGTAGTCGGCCTGCCGCAGCGTGAGCGTCTCCGCGCGCGCGATCCGCGCGTACGGCGGCCATGACGTGAGCGCGATGGCGATCACCGCGTTGCCGATGCCGGGACCGAGCGCCGCGACGAACGCCAGCGCCAGGATCAACCGCGGGAACGCGAGGAAGATGTCGGTGATCCGCATCAGTGCCGCGTCGATCAGTCCACCCGAATAACCGGCGAGGGTGCCGACGGCCAGCCCGATCGGCGCCGCGAGGATCGCGACCAGGCCGACGACGAACAAGGTGATGCGCGAGCCAAAGATCACGCGCGACAGGATGTCGCGACCCTGGTCGTCGGTCCCGAACCAGTGCGCGGTCGACGGCGGCAGGAGCCGCGTCGTGCGCAGGTCGCCGATGTATGGACTGTAGGGGCTCAAGACATCGGCGAACGCCGCCGTGAGCGCGAGGCCAATCACGATCAGGAGGCCGACCACCGCGAGCCGGTTGCGCGCGAACGTGCGCCACGTCGCATAGGCTCGCCCGAAGGCTGCTTGCCGCCGCGACCGCGGCCGGTCCGACATGAGCCACTGGTGCAGATTCTCGTCCGCGCGGCGTGCCGCTTCGCTTGTGCCCGTCACCGCCGCACCATCGCGCGGGTGCGCGGGTCGAGCATCTGGTAGAGGAGATCCGACAGGAGATTGAGCCCGACGAAAATCGAACCAACGATGATTGTCGCGCCGAGCACCGCGTTCATGTCGGCGTTCTGCAGCGAATTCGTAAGGTAGAGGCCAAGCCCCGGCCAGGCGAACACGGTTTCGGTCAGCACCGAGCCTTCGAGCAATCCCGCGTACGAAAGCGCGATCACGGTCACGAGCGGCACCATCGCGTTGCGCAGCGCGTGGCGCCAGATGATCCGCGTCTCCGAAAGTCCCTTCGCCCGAGCCGCGACGATGTACTCCTGCCCGAGCTCGTTCAGCATGAACGAGCGCGTCATGCGGCTTATGTACGCAAGCGAGAAGTAGCCGAGCAGCGATGCCGGCAGGATGAGGTGCGACAGCACGTTGCCGAACGCCTGCCACTCGCCGGCGCGCGCCGAATCGAGAAGCAGCAGGCCGGTGACCGGCGCCAGCGTGTATTCATACACGACGTCGATACGTCCCGGCCCGCTGACCCATCCGAGACGCGCATAGAACACGACGAGCGCCATCAGCCCGAGCCAGAAGATCGGAATCGAATAGCCGATCAAGCCCATGATGCGCACGACCTGGTCGACGATGCCGCCGCGCCGAACGGCCGCCCATACGCCGAGCGGAACGCCGATGCCCGCGCCGATGATGATGCCGAGCGTGGCCAGCTCGAACGTCGCCGGAAACGTGCGGCGGATGTCCTGCATCACCGGGTTCGACGTCAGCACGGACCGGCCGAAGTCGCCGTGCAGCACCTTGCTCACATAGATGTAGAACTGCTCCCACAGCGGCTTGTTGAGCCCGAGCTCCTCGCGCACGCGAGCGATGACGTGCTCGGGCGCACGGTCGCCGACGATCGCCAGCACCGGGTCGATCGGAATGACGCGGCCGATGAAGAACGTGACCGCGAGCAGTCCGAGGTACGTGAGCAGGATGACGACGAGGAAGCGCGCGACGACTTGCGACGACCGGAGCAGGCGCGCGCTGCCGCGGTCCACGGTGTCAGGGCCCGGTCAGCGCAACGCTACTTCTTCGAAACCCGGAACATGTACGTCGTGTCGGATGTGGGGCCGAGCTTCAGGCCCTCCACATCGCTACGGAATGCAGCGACTTCCGTCTGCTGGTACAGCATCACGAAGGGACTGTTCTTCCGGAAGTCCGCCTGCATCTCCTCGTACATCGCCTTGCGCTTCGCCGGGTCGCGCTCCAGCACTGCCGCGTCGGCCTTTTTCGTGAGCTCCGGGATCGCCCAGGCATTGCGCCACGCGAGCGGCTTCGACTTGGCGTCGTCGCCGTTGTCCGGATTGCGCGCGAACGTATCGGCGTTCGTGTGCGGATCCCAATAATCGGCGCCCCACTGGCCGATGTACATGTCATGGGTGCGCGCGCGGTATTTGGTCAGCGTCTGCTTGCCATCGCCGGGCAGGATCTCGACGTCGATGCCGGCGCGCTTCGCAGTCTGCTGGAACGCCTCGGTGATGCCTTGCACCGGCTGCACGGTACGCATGTCGATCGTCACCTTGAAGCCGTTCGGATACCCCGCCTTGGCGAGCAGCGCCTTCGCGCGATCGACGTCAAGCTTGTACGGATTCTCGGTTGACGCGCCGATCAAGCCGACCGGCAGGAAGTTCTGATGGACGACGCCGATGTTCTTGATGAGGGTGTCGCCGATCGCGGAGTAGTCGACGAGCCATTTCATCGCCTCGCGCACCTCCGGCTTCGCGAGGATGGGATTTTTCTGGTTCAGGCTGAAGTAGTACACCGTGCCCTTCGGCGTTGACGTCGTCTTGATCTCCTTGTTCGAGGCGAGCGCGGCCAGGTCCTGCGGCGTCAGGTTGCGCGCGATGTCGGCATCGGCCTTCTCCAGCAGCAGGCGCTGGGTGGCGGCTTCCTTCACGTGACGGTAAATCACGCGCGGCAGCTTCGATTTTTCGCCGTAGTAGTTGTCGTTGCGCTCGAGCGCCACGATCTCGTTCGCGCGCCATTCACGAAGCTTGAGAGGACCCGACCCCGCATAGTTGGTCTTGAGCCACCCGTAGCCCAGGTCGCCGTTCTGCTCCTTCGACAACACGAGCTTCTTGTCGACCACGGCGGCGACATTCGCCGTAAGGCAGTTCAGCACGAACGACGGTGCGAACGATTTCTCGGTTTCGAGGGTCAATGTCAACGGCCCCGTCTGCTTGATCCGGTCTTTGACGTTGTCCTTGGTGAATCCGAACTGGGTCAGGATGAACGCCGGCGTCTTGTCGAGCAGCACCCCCCGTTGCAGCGAAAACACGACATCTTCAGCGGTCAGCGGATTGCCGGACGCGAACTTGAGGCCGGGCTTCAACTCGAAGCTGTAGGTTTTTCCGTCCGGTGCCACCGTCCACGACTTGGCGATGTCGCCGTAAAGCTTGGAGGGATCGTTGACGTCGAAGCGCACGAGGCGGTCGTACACGTTGCCCATGATCTCGCCGGCCGAGATCTCGAACGACTCGGCCGGATCCATCGTGATGATGTCGTCGAACGCGAAGGCAACGACCAGCGTATCCCTTGGCGTCGCCGCCTGCACAGGAAACGTGAGAGGGGCGGCGAGCACCAGCGCGATGGCGGCCAACTGCAGCGAACGGCGGAGGACCCACAGCGGAAATTGCGTCATCGGAAATCCCATCGGCCAGAGTTGGGAGACTTTGTTGCGAAAAACCGGGAAAGGACCGCGGGCAGTGTATACCCGTCCCAATTGCGGCATCAACCGACGCTTTGCAGCGCGTCGGACGCCGTGTTACGTTTCGCGAGCACAACCCATTTTCGGAGTCGAGAGGACATGATTCATCGCACCACCGTCGCCGCGGCCTTGACGTTCGCCGCCACCCTCGCCAATGCCAATGGCATCGATGCACAAGCTTTGCGAAGCGCGCCGCCGCCACGGTCGGCGGCCGAACCGCTTCTTCTCGCCCAATCGCCCCCACCCCCCAAAGCGGCCAATCCCGCCGCACCGCAAATGCCGCAATCTCGTTCGAAGGCAGAGGGATCCGGCCCGGTTGCGGAGGGCAAGCGCCTCGTCGATACCCACGACTGCCACGCGTGCCATACGCCGATGAAGATGGGTGCTAACGGGCCGGAGCCGGATATGTCTCTGGCACTGGCGGGCCACCCGCAGAACCTCGTGATGCCGCCGCCGCCGAAGCTCGAGGGCCCGTGGGGGTGGGTGGCGGCGAGCACCAACACGGCATTCGCTGGTCCCTGGGGTATCAGCTACTCGATCAACCTCACGCCCGACGCGGAAACGGGTCTCGGCAAGTGGCAGGAAAACGAATTCGTGCAGGCGATCAAGACGGGCAAGCACCTTGGCGTCGGCCGGCCGATCATGCCGCCGATGCCGTGGCCGGCGTACAGGAATCTCACCGATACGCAACTGCGGGCGATTTACGCGTATCTCCGCTCAATTCCGCCAGTGAAGAACAAGGTGCCGGATTACGTTCCGGCGTCCAGATAGCATGAAACTGTTCAGCAGCTCGGCGACGCCATTCGGACGCAAGGTCGAGGTCGTCGCGATCGAAAAGGGACTCATCGACAGCATCGACGTCGTCGCGACGCCCACGTCGCCGACGGCGCCGCACGAAGGCCTCGCGCGTGTCAGTCCCCTGATCAAGATCCCGACGCTGATCCTGGACGACGGCCGCGCGCTTTACGACTCTCTCGTCATCTGCGATTACTTCGACACGCTGCGGCCGCCAAGGGTGATTCCCGAGTCGGGCTCGAGGCGGTGGGACGTGCTGACCGTGCACGCGCTCGCGAGCGGCATCTGCGAAGCCGCGGTGACGGCACGCTACGAGCAGGCGCTTCGCCCGGAGCCGCTGCGGTGGCCGGACTGGACCAGGGCGCAGATGAAGAAAATCGAGAGCGGCCTCGACTGGCTCGAAGGCAACGTCGCGCTTTTGGGTGACGCCGCCACGGCGTCGATCGAGCTCAGCCAGGTCGCCGTCGGCTGCGCGCTCGACTACCTCGGCTTCCGCTTCGCGGAGGTCGACTGGCGCCGATCGCGTACGCGGCTTGCGGCGTGGCACGCGGTCATTGCGAATCGCCCGTCGATGCAGCGAACGATGCCGAAGGCGTGAAGTCCCGCCAAGGTTGCGTGCGATGATTCTCGTGAGGGCGCTGCCGCGCCTCCTTCTCTTCGCCGTGCTGTTGGTCGCGGTGCTGGCATCGATTCCGCTGCTCACGCTTGCTTTCGGCTCCGTGCCGACGTCGCGCGATTGGCGCACGGCCAGCCATCGGCCGAGCGGCCTCGCACCCGAGCCGGCGATCGAACGCGGCGCGGTGGTCCAGGTGTACTCGGCGCGCACATTCGGCTGGCGCGGCGCTTTCGCTGTCCACACGTGGCTTGCAGCAAAGCCGCCGGCCGCCGACGCGTATACCCGTTACGAAGTCATCGGCTGGTACTCGCGCACCGGGCACTCCGTAGTTTCGGTGACCACGGCGCGCACGCCCGACACCGAATGGTTCAGCGCCGCGCCGACGGTCCTGCGCGATCTGCGAGGCGCGGACGCGCAAGCGGTCATCGACAAGCTCGACGAGGCGGTGAAGGCTTATCCGCACGCAGACATCTATCGCGCGTGGCCGGGACCCAACAGCAACACGTTCATCGCGCATCTCGGCCGTGCCATTCCCGAGCTCCGGCTCACGCTGCCAGCCAATGCCATCGGCAAGGACTACTTGCCTGCCGGCGAGTTCTTCGCGCACACGCCAAGCGGCACGGGGTACCAGGCATCGCTCGCCGGCCTGTTCGGCATCATTGCCGGCGGCGACGAAGGCTTCGAGCTCAACGTGCTGGGGCTCGTCGCCGGCATCGATTTCGCGCACCCGGCGCTCAAGCTCCCGGGAATCGGCCGCATCCCGAGTTAGTTCGTTCCTGAGTTTTACGCCAGCGCGAAGCGGACCGGACCACCCATGGTGACGAAACGCGACTCCCGACGATCCACCGGGGACAGCGCATCGGGATCAAGCCTGTCGCTTCTCCAATCCGACGAGCAGTTCCGCGCGCTCGTTGAAAGCATCGTCGATTATGCGATCTTCATGCTCGACGCCGAGGGACGAGTCACGAGCTGGAATACCGGCGCCGAGCGACTCAAGGGCTACCGCGAAGACGAGATCGTCGGCCAGCACTTCTCGCGCTTCTATCCGCTCGACGCGATCGAGCAGGGCATTCCGCAGCAGGAGCTCGAGACCGCCGCTGCCAAGGGCCGCTTCGAGGACGAAGGCTGGCGGCTGCGCAAAGACGGCTCGTTCTTCTGGGCGAACGTAATCATCACGCCCGTGCGCGACAGCGGTGGCCATCTGCTCGGGTTTGCGAAGGTGACGCGCGACCTGACCGAGCGCCGCCTAACCACGCAGCGGCTGGAAGCGAGCGAAGCGCGGCTGCAGGCATTCATGAACAACAGCCGCTCGATGATGTTCATCAAGGACCTGGCCGGCCGTTACCTCTACGTCAACGATCCGTTCCTCGAAGCCTTTGGCGTCGATCGCTTCGACGTCGTCTTCCGCTCCGACGCCGAGATCTTCCCTGCGGACGTGGCGGCGCAATTCGCCAGGAACGATTCGGAAGCGCTTGCGGCCGGCAACGGCATCGAGTTCGAGGAGAAGGCGCGTTACAGCGACGGCAAGGAGCACGTCAGCATCGCGCACAAGTTTCCGATGTTCGACCGGCATGGCCAGGTGATCGCGCTCGGCGGCGTAGTGACCGACATCACCGAGCGCAAGAATCTCGAACAGGCGCTGCGCGACAACAACGAGCAGCTCCGCGCCGCCATCCGGACCGAGATCGCTCTTCGCCAGCGGCAGGAACATCTGCAGCGCGTCGCCACGCAGGATCCGTTGACCGGCGTGACTAATCGCGCCCCCTTCTTCCGGCGCGCCGAGCATGCAATCGCCGGGGCACGGCGGTCGGGCGCGCTGATCGTGCTGCTGTTCATCGACCTCGACCGCTTCAAGGACGTCAACGATCGGCTTGGACACGCGGCCGGCGACGAGGTGCTGCGCGAGGTCGCGGGCCGCCTGTCTGCATGCCTGCGCGAAGTCGACGCGATCGCGCGACACGGCGGCGATGAATTCATCGTGCTGCTGGACGGCATCGAGAAGATAGACCAGATCTCCCAGGTCACGACCCGCATGCGCGAAGCGCTCGCGAAGCCCATGAACGTCGCGGGGCGCGACCTGCGCGTCACGGTCAGCATCGGCGTCGCGATCTATCCGCGCGACGGCGGCGACGTGTCGACGCTGATCCGCATGGCGGACGTGGCGATGTACCGGAGCAAGGAGCTCGGCCGCAACACCGTGCAGCTTTACACGCCGGACATGGAAATGCCGCCACGGGCGTGAGGCGGTGGGAAGGGCTTATGCATGCGGTGCGTTCGTCGCGGCCGTGATCCCGCGTCGCATCGAAAGTCAATGCACGGGGATGCGCACTCCTGCGCGGAATGGTGCGCGCAGTCGAGATTAATGCGTGGCGTGCCTACGCGTCAGGCGAGCTTGACGAGCTGCTTGCCGAAGTTCTCGCCGCGCAGCAGCGCGATCAGTCCTTTGGGCGCGTTGTCGATGCCTTCGACGACCGATTCGCGGTACTTGAGGTTTCCGGCGGCGAGGTGCGTCGCGAGACCCGCGAGCGCTTCGCCGTACCGGTCCTTCCAATCGAACACGATCATGCCCTGCATATGAATGCGATTGACGAGCACCGAGCGCAGGCGGCGGTAAGCGTACGGCTCCGTCGAGTTGTATTCGGCGACGAGCCCGCAGACGACGATACGCGAGAATCGGTTCATCAGCGCGAGCAGCGTGTCGAGGACGGCACCGCCGACGCTCTCGAAATCGACGTCGACGCCGTTCGGACAGGCCACGCGCAGATCGTCGTGCAGCGATCCGCGCCGGTGGTCGACGCAAGCGTCGAACCCGAGCTCCCGCACCGCGTAGTCGCACTTCTCCGGTCCACCGGCGATGCCGACGACGCGGGAGCCCTGAATTTTCGCGAGCTGGCCGACGACGCTGCCAACGGCGCCTGAAGCCGCGGATACGACGACGGTCTCGCCGGCCTTGGGCTTGCCGATCTCGAGAAGCCCGAACCACGCGGTGAAACCCGGCATTCCGAGGACCCCGAGGTAGTACGACGCCGGCGCACGTTTCGCATCGATCTTCGTGAGCTCGCCACCTTTGATCGTGCCGTAGAGCTGCCAGCCCGAAGGCGCAAGCACCTTGTCCCCCGGCGCGAAGCGCGCATCGCGCGATTCGACGACCTCGCCGGTCGCCTGTCCCACCATCACTTCCCCGAGCTGCACCGACGGGACATACGACTTCACATCGTTCATCCGTCCGCGCATGTAGGGATCGAGCGACAGCCACTCGTTCCTAACCAGCACTTCGCCTTCGCCCGGCGCAGCCACCGGCGTGTCGACGATCCGGAAATCGTCTTCCTTCACGGCCCCCTGCGGTCGCTTCGCCAGCAGCACCTGTCGGTTCATCGCCATCGTCGATCCCATGCGTTCACGTATCTACGGACCCAAACCGGCGAAGCGCTCCAGATGGTGCTCCGCGTCGCCGAACTGTTGAGCAATCATCGTCAGTCGCCGGAACGTGTGACTGACCTTGAGCTCGTCCGTCATGCCCATGCCGCCGTGCAGTTGCACGGATTCCTGGCTCACGCGGCGACACGCATCCGCAATGCGAATCTTGGCCGCCGACACGGCGCGCTTCCTCCCGGCCGCGTCCGTTCCGGGACCCATTGACGCATCGGCTGCCGCCCCCGGTGCGGAATCAGCTGATGCATCAGTCGCATAATCCACGCTCGCGCAGGCAAGGCCCGCCATCGATTGCACCTGCTCGTACTCGATGAAGAGATCCACCATCCGGTGCTGCAGCGCCTGAAACGAGCCGATCGCGACGCCGAACTGACGCCGCGACTTCAGGTATTCGAGCGTCGCGTCGTTGGCGTAGCGTATCGCGCCAACCGCTTCGGCGCAGATCAGCGCGGTCGCGAAGTCGGTCACGGACTCGATCAGCGGCAGCGCATTCCCGACATCGCCGACGATCGCATCGTCGCCAACCCGCACGCCGTTGAATGCGATGTCTGCAGCCCGCATGCCGTCCAGCGTCCCGTAGCCGTGAACGGAAACGCCGGGCGCCTGGCGATCGACAAGAAAGAGCGAGAGGCCTTCGTCGTCGCGGACGTTGCCGGAAGTGCGCGCCGACACCACGATCATTTCGGCGTGCTCGCCGTGGACGACGACGCGCTTGTCGCCTTCGAGAAGATAGCCACCGTCGCGCCGCGTGGCCCGCGCGGCGACGTGAGCAAGATCGTATCGAGCATCGGTTTCGGTTTGCGCAAAGGCGAGCGTCAGGTCGCCCGCGACAACGGCCGGCAGGATGCGCTGCTTCTGCGCCTCCGTGCCGCCCCGCGCAATCAGTCGAGCGCCGAGACCGACGGTCGCAAGGTACGGTTCGACGATCAGCGCCTCGCCGATCGCTTCCATCACCGGCATTGCATCCACTGCGCCGCCGCCGAAGCCGCCGTGGTCGACCGGCACGCAAATGCCGAGTAGGCCGAGCTCGGCCATCGTCTTCCACGATTCGCGACTAAAACCGTCTCGTGAGCCGACGATCTTCCGGCGCGTTTCGAAGTCGTAATCGCGCTCGACGAATCGTGCGATCGAAGCGGCGAGCTGCCGCGCTTCCTCGGTGCGATCGAAGTTCATGCGCTCTAAAGCCCCAGCACCTGCTTCGCGATGATATTGCGCTGGATCTCGTTGGATCCCGCGTAAATGGTCGTCTTGCGGTAGTTGCAGTAGCGCGGCGCGAGTGACGAGATCAGGCGATCGTCGTCGTCCATCCCGACGTAGCGCTCGATGCCCTGCGCGAGCGGTCCGGCCGCCTGCATCATCAGTTCCGTGAGCCCCTGCTGGATCTCCGTGCCCTTGATCTTCAGCATCGACACTTCGGCCCCCGGCGCGCTGCCGCCGCGAAAACGATCGATGAAGCGGAGGTTCGTCATCGTCAGTGCCATGAGCTCGATCTCGAGTCGGGACAGCCGGTCGCGAAAGCGCGGATCGTCGAAGAGCGGCCGACCGCCGTTGCGGCGGCGCGCGGCGAACGCCTTCAGTCGTTCGAGCTCGCGCTTGCACGTTCCGATTCGCGCCGTGTTGAGCCGCTCGTGGCCAAGCAAGTACTTCGCCACCGTCCAGCCGCGGCCCTCCTCGTGGATGAGCTGTTCGACCGGCACCGCGACGTCGTCGAAGAAGACTTCGTTCACTTCGCGCCCGCCGTCCATCAGCGTCAGCGGCCGCACGGTGATTCCGGGGGTCGCGAGATCGATCAGCAGGAACGATATGCCCTCCTGCTTCTTCGCCTCCGTACCGCCGCCAGTGCGAACCAGGCAAAAGATCCAGTCCGCCATGTGCGCGAGCGTGGTCCACGTCTTCTGGCCGTTGACGACGTAGTGGTCACCTTGGCGCACAGCGGACGTGCGCAACGAGGCGAGGTCGGATCCCGAGCCGGGTTCGGAATAGCCCTGGCACCAGAAATCGTCGCCCTGATAGATTCGCGGCAGGAATCGCTGCTGCTGTGCCGGAGTGCCGAATCGCAGCAACACCGGCGCGCACATCGCGAGGCCGAACGGCGGCAGCTGCGGCGCGCCGGCGTAACCGCACTCCTCCTCGAAGAGGTAGCGCTGCACGACGCTCCAGTCCGTGCCGCCCCACTCGCGCGGCCACGCGGGTGCGATCCAGCCCTTTGCCGCGAGGATCTGGTGCCACCGCTGAAGCTCGTCCCGGGTAAACGATTGGTAACGGACGACCTTGTCCCTGAGCTCGGACGGAAGGTTCGCAGCGAGCCATGCGCGAACTTCGCAGCGGAAGGCGACCTCGTCGCGGGAAAGATTGAGTCCCATCGCGTTGTTTGGCGGTAGTCGTTTTCGGCCATGGTACGCTTTCCGCCCGCTTCGCGCGGCGCGATTTTTGGCGCTTGTGGGGTGCACATTTTCCGCGTCCTCCAGGGCGCAAGCGATCGAGGAAACCATGTCGAGAGTCTTCGCCGCCGTGTTCCGTAGCACCGTGACGACTCGGTTTCGGGCGTTGCCGCGCATGGCACTCGGCTGCTTTGTCCTGATCACGTGCCTTGGTGCTTACGCGGCGTCGCTGCCGCCCGTTGCCGCGCGCAGCGGGATGGTCGCGACGGCGCAGCATCTAGCCACCAAGGTCGGTGTGGACGTGTTGAAGCGCGGCGGCAACGCTGTAGACGCCGCCGTTGCCGTCGGCTATGCGCTGGGCGTGGTCCTGCCGGCTGCCGGCAACGTCGGAGGCGGCGGCTTCATGACAATTCACCTGGCCGACGGCCGCAACGCGTTCATCGACTTCCGCGAGACCGCGCCGGCCGCCGCAACGGCCAACATGTATCTCGATGCGCATGGCAACGTAGCGCCCGGGCGCAGCACGAAGGGTTATCTCGCCGCCGGCATCCCCGGCAACGTTGCCGGTTTCGAGCTCGCGCTCGCGCGGTACGGAACGATGAGGCGAGGGACGCTCCTGGCACCGGCCATCCGGCTTGCGCGCGACGGCTTCGTGCTGACGCAAGGCGATGTGGATCTCATCTCGATCGTCGCCCGCGATCTCGCCGAGGATCCGCCGTCCGCGGCAGTGTTCCTTCGCAACGGCCAGCCCCCCCGCGCCGGCGACCGTCTCGTCCAGAAGGATCTCGCGCGAACGCTCGAGCAAGTGGCGAAGAAAGGAAGCGCGGGCTTCTACGCGGGACCCGTCGCCGATGCGATCGTCGCCGCGAGCGCGCGCGGCGGCGGAATCTTCGTCAAGGAAGACCTCGCCCGCTACCGGCCGAAGGAGCGCACACCGATCGAATGCGACTACCGCGGATACAGGATTGTCTCCGCCCCTCCGCCGAGCTCGGGTGGCGTCGTCCTGTGCGAAATGCTCGGCGTGCTGGAGGGCTATCCGCTGCAGGAGTGGGGCTTCCACTCGGCGCGCGCCTTGCATTTCCAGATCGAGGCGATGCGGCACGCCTATGTCGATCGCAACAGCTACCTCGGCGATCCGGAGTTCGTGCGCAATCCGGTCGAGCGGCTGCTCGACAAGCAGTACGCCGCGAAGCTCCGCGCGGCCATCGATCCCGCAAAGGCCGCCGCGTCACGCGATCTCAAGCCGGGCGTCGCGCCGCACGAGGGCGTCAACACCACGCACTACTCGATCGTCGACAAGGACGGCAACGCCGTCGCGGTCACGTACACGCTCAACGAATGGTTCGGGGCGCGCGTGATGCCGGCTGGAACCGGCATCATCCTCAACGACGAGATGGACGATTTCACCGCGAAGCCGGGTGTCGCCAATCTCTATGGGCTCGTGCAAGGCGAAGCCAACGCAATCGCGCCCGGCAAGCGGCCTCTCTCATCGATGTCGCCGACGATCGTGCTGAAGGATGGCAAGCCGGTTCTCGTGATCGGCACGCCCGGCGGCAGCCGCATCATCACTGTGGTCCTGCAGGTGATCGTGAACACGATCGATTACGGGATGGATCTGCAGGAGGCGATCGACGCGCCGCGCATCCACCAGCAATGGCTGCCCGAGACGACGTTCGTCGAGCCGTACGCGTTGAGCCCGGACACCCGCCGCATGCTCACCGACATGGGCCATCAGATCGTCGGAGAAGCGCCCTGGAGCGACGCGACCGGCATCATGATCGGTGCGCCATGGCTCGGCGGCACATCACGCGACGGCAACCGGTATTACGGCGCGGTGGATCCGCGCCGCACCACCGGGTCGGCGCTGGGCTACTAGGACTGCCCAGCGCCGGGACCTTTTGCCGGTTCAGCGCTCAGTTCAGGGTGATGAAGGCGCTGAACGATCCGCCCTGGTTGAGTCGCACAGGGACTTGCAAAGTAGCGTGGTGCGCGCTGTAAATTTTGCCGACACGATAAATTTGCGCGCGGCGACACGTTTCGTTCGATCAACACCCCGCCTTACGCCTAAACCTGGAGCGGTTCCTCGTCGTCATCCTCGTCATCGTCATCCCACTCGTCGTCATCGTCCGGATCGATGTTGCCCCCGGTGCCGCCGGTGTTTGGATTGTCGTCGTCGTCGTCATCGTCGTCGTCGCCCGGCCCCGTCGCGAGCGCAAATGCCGCGACCCACAGCCATCGAAGATCGAGAGGATGATCGAGTCGCGGCATCGCGCGGACCCTAGCGAAGTCGAGAAGTCCCATGGTTGGTCCTGTAGTAGGTGTTGAGCATAGTCCAGGCGCAGCAGCGTCACGGCCCTATAAGGCCAGCGCGACCTCCGTGCCCTGCGCGATCGCACGACGCGCGTCCAATTCCGCCGCGATATCGGCGCCGCCGATCAGCGTCACCGGCAGGCCGCGTTGCCGCAGCGGCTCGTAGAGGTCCCGGCGCGGCTCCTGCCCCGCGCAGACGACGATCGTATCGACGTTGAGCATCCGGCGCTGGCCTTCGACACGGATCCGCAGTCCCCCGTCGTCGATCGCTTCGTACTCGACACCGGGAATCATCGTCACGCCCCGCTTCTTGAGCAGCGTGCGGCGAATCCATCCCGTGGTCTTCGCGAGTCCTTCGCCGACCTTGGTCGACTTGCGCTGCAGAAGCCACACCTCGCGAGGGGCGGACGCCTCGTGTGCCAGGGCAAGTCCGCCGCGGTCCCGGTATTCGATGTCGATCCCCCACTCGGCGCAATAGGTCTGCGTTTCGTCCGGGCCGCCGCGATGGGTGAGGAATTCGCCGACGTCGAAGCCGATGCCGCCCGCGCCGATGATCGCGACGCGCTTTCCCGCCTGGCGGTGGCCCATCACGATATCGGTGTAGCTCGCCACTTTCGGATGGTCGATGCCTGGAATGGCGGGCGTGCGCGGCACGATGCCCGTCGCGAGGACGACGTGATCGTAGCCTTCGAGGTCCGCCTCACCCACGCGACGTGCGAGATGAATGCCGACGCCCAGGCGCTCGAGCATTCGCCGGTAATACCGAAGCGTTTCGGCGAATTCCTCCTTGCCGGGAATGCGGCGCGCGAGGTTGAATTGGCCGCCGATTTCCGTCGCCGCGTCGAACAGCGCGACATCGTGACCCGCTTCCGCGGCCGTGGTCGCGCAGGCGAGTCCCGCCGGACCCGCGCCGACGACGGCGACGCGTCGTTTCCGCGCGGCGGGCTTCACGACGATGATCGTCTCGTGACACGCACGCGGATTGACGAGGCACGACGCGATCTTGCGATTGAAGATCTGGTCGAGGCACGCCTGGTTGCACGCGATGCACGTATTGATCTCGTCGGCGCGCCCGGCCGCCGCCTTGTTGACGAAGTCGGCGTCGGCGAGAAACGGTCGCGCCATCGACACCATGTCGCCGTCGCCCCGCGCGAGAATCGCTTCCGCCACAGCCGGATCGTTGATGCGATTCGTCGCGATCAGCGGAACTTTCACCTCGCCTTTCAGCCGTCTCGTCACCCACGCGAACGCGGCGCGCGGCACCATCGTGGCAATGGTGGGCACGCGCGCCTCGTGCCAGCCGATCCCCGTGTTGATGATCGTCGCGCCCGCCGCTTCGACGCCTTTCGCGAGCACGACCACCTCGTCCCAGGTGCTGCCGCCATCCACGAGGTCGAGCATCGACAGCCGGAAGATGATGATGAAGTTGGCGCCCACCGCCTCTCGCGTCCGGCGAACGACCTCGACCGGGAAGCGCAGGCGGTTCTCGAGGCTCCCACCCCACTCGTCGCTGCGGTGATTGGTCCGCGGCGCGACAAACTCGTTGATGAGATAACCCTCGGAGCCCATGATCTCGACCCCGTCGTAACCAGCGCGCTGCGCGAGCCTTGCACTGCGCACGTAGGCCGCGATGGTTCGCCTGACGCCCCACCGGGACAGCGCGCGCGGCTTGAACGGCGTGATCGGCGAGCGGATGGCCGAGGGGGCGACGGAAAGCGGGTGGTAGGCGTAGCGTCCGGCGTGCAGGATCTGCATCGCGATGCGGCCGCCGGCCGCATGGACGGCGTCGGCGATCAGTCGATGGCGGGCGACTTGCCACGGCAACGACAGCTGGGACGCGCGCGGCTCGACGCGCCCTGCGAAGTTCGGCGCGATGCCGCCGGTGACGATCAGTCCGACACCACCGCGCGCCCGCTCCGCATAGAACGCCGCCATTCGCTCGAAGCCGTCCGGCGCCTCCTCGAGGCCCGTGTGCATCGAGCCCATGAGCACGCGGTTCGGGAGCGTCGTGAACTTGAGGTCGAGCGGCGCTAGAAGATGAGGATACGGTGTGGCCACAGGGATTCCCGCGTGCGAACCAGGCGCCTTGGGGACGCGCCTGCTAAAGCCGCGCGACCCTCATTGCCGCGGAACGGCAATGAACGCTTCGCCCGTCAGCTTGACCTCGCCTTTTTCGTTCGCCGTCGTCATGACGATGCGGATGAGCGCCTCGCCGCCGCGCTCGAGCTTGTCCGCCACGCGCCCTTTGCAGACGATGCGCTCGCCGACGTAGGTGATCGCGGAAAAGCGCACGCTGAATTCCCGCAGGGCGCGCTGCGGCGCCCAGTTGGTGAGCAGCCGGCCGAGCCACGCCATGGACAGCATGCCGTGCGCGAACACGTCGGGCATGCCTGCGGCGCGAGCGAAATCGGTGTCGATGTGCATCGGATTGTGATCGCCCGACGCGCCGGCGTAGAGCGCAAGCGTCGCCCGCGACAGCGGCGGCAGCTCGAGCGGCGGCAGCATATCGCCGACATTGATGGAGTCGTAGGTCAACATGTAGGTCGACATTCCAGCGCCCGCACGGCCACTTCGACGCAACTGCGGGGCGCCGCCACGCCGCCTCGGAGGCAGCGAACGACGTGAGCGTGGGGGCCCATCATTTCCCCTTGACGATGATCGTCGACCGCACTTCGGCGACGCGCACCCCGGCCTGGTTGTCGACGTCGGTCTCCCTCACGATGAAGACGAGCGCACCGCCCCTCTTGCTCAGGATGTCCTCGATGCGCGACGAAAACGTCAAGCGGTCGCCCGCGTAGACCTGCGCGAAGTAGCGGAACGACTGCGAGCCGTGCAGCACGCGCGAGACGTCGACGCCGAGCGCGCCGAGCCACCCGAAGATGTCGGAGTGGTCGAGATAGAGGCACGCCGAAAACGTTGGTGGTGCCGGCAGCGACGGGTGCCCGGCCGCGTGCGCGGCGTGCTCGTCGATGTATTCGGGGCGCGTCTCGCCGGTCGCCTTCGCGAACAGACGCAGACGGCCCGCCTCGACGACGGCCGAATGCGTCGGGAACTGGTGCCCGATCAGCCTCTGGTCGAGCACGGCGGTCGGGCCTCCAGCGCGCGCACGGCAGCCCGAAGCCCGCTGGTGCGCGGCCTCGGGGGGCAGCGAACGAAGTGAGCGTCGGGACCGTTCATGCCGCCTGATAGACGGTCACGACGCAGGCGCCGCCAAGACCGAGGTTGTGCGCAAGGCCGATGCGCGCATCGGCCACCTGCCGCCGGTCGGCCCTGCCGCGAAGCTGCTGCGTAAGCTCGTAGCATTGCGCGAGGCCGGTCGCCCCCAGAGGATGTCCTTTCGACAACAGGCCGCCGGAGGGATTGGTGACCACTTTGCCGCCGTACGTGTTGTCGCCGTCGCTCACGAATTTTTCGGCGCCGCCTTGCGGGCAGAGGCCGAGCGCTTCGTAGCTCAGGAGCTCGTTCTGCGCGAAACAGTCGTGCAGCTCGACCACGTCGACGTCTTCCGGACCGATGCTCGCGGCCTCGAACGCCTGCCGCGCCGCCGCCTGCGCCATTCCATACCCGACGAGCTGCATCATGTCGCGCGCAGCAAACGTGTCGGGCGTATCGGTGGTCATCGCCTGCGCGGCGATCGAGACGGTCGTCTCGATATGATGCCGGCGGGCGAACGCTTCCGAAACGAGGATGGCCGCCGCCGCGCCGCAGGTCGGCGGGCACGCCATCAGCCGGGTCATCACGCCCTGCATCAGCACGGGCGACGCGAGCACGTCATCGACGCTCACCTCGCGCCGAAAGAGCGCCAGCGGATTGTTCGTGGCATGCCGGCTCGCCTTGGCGCGGATGCGGGCGAACGTCTCGAGCTTCGTTCCGTACTTCTCCATGTGCGCGCGCCCGGCGCCGCCGAAGTAGCGGATCGCGAGCGGCACGTCCGGCGCGCCGACGAGCTCATCGGTCGCGCGATTGAAATCATCGAACGGCGTGGGACGGTCGTTGTACTGCGTGGTGATCGCACCCGGCATCATCTGCTCGAATCCCAGCGCCAGCGCACAGTCGACGATGCCATGCTCGACCGCTTGCCGCGCGAGGAACAGCGCCGACGATCCCGTCGAGCAGTTGTTGTTGACGTTGCACACGGGAATGCCCGTCATGCCGACGCGGTACAGCGCCTTCTGGCCCGCGGTGGAATCGCCGTACACGTACCCGACGTACGCTTGCTCGACGTCCGGATAGGCAACTCCGGCATCCGCGAGCGCTTCCACGGTGGCCGCCGCGCCCATGATGTCGTAGGTGTCGCTCGCGCCAGGCTTGGCGAACGGGATCATGCCGACCCCGGCGACGCAGACGCGCTCTTTCATCGACGCCTTCCCCCTTTTTCGAGCGGACATTCTACCCGCCAAAGGGTTAAGCCCACTCGGGGCGATGCGCTAAAATTCGCGGTAGCCGCCCCCTACCGAGTGCCGTGCCCTGCCTGATGCGGCGGCGCCGCACGATCTCCGGAGATGCTGCCATGACTGCCACGCCCGCACTGCGCCAGGTCGATGTCCCCACGCTCGCCCACTGGATCGGCGGCAAGCGTACGCCCGGAATGTCCGGGCGCTTCGGCGACGTCTTCACACCCGCAACCGGCGCGCTGGGAGCGCGCGTTCCGTTCGCGACCGCCGCCGAGGTCGGGCGAGCCGTCGAGGCGGCGAAGGCGGCCTTCCCCGCCTGGGCAGCGACGACGCCGCTCGCTCGCGCCCGCATCATGTTCCGCTTCAAGTCGCTGCTCGAGCAGCATGCCGACGACCTCGTGGCGGCGATCTCGCGCGAGCATGGCAAGGTCTTGTCGGATGCGGCCGGCGAGCTCGCGCGCGGCATCGATATCGTCGAATACGCATGCGGCGCCCCGCAACTCCTGAAGAGCGAGTTCACCGAGAACGTGAGCGCGGGGATCGACGCATACACGATCCGCCAGCCGCTCGGCGTCGTCGCCGGCATCACGCCGTTCAATTTCCCGGCGATGGTTCCGCTATGGATGTTCCCCATGGCGATCGTCTGCGGCAACGCGTTCGTGCTGAAGCCGTCCGAGCGCGACCCATCGCCGGCGATGATCCTTGCCGGCCTCCTGAAGGAAGCAGGCTTGCCCGATGGCGTGTTCAACGTCGTCAACGGCGACAAGGAAGCGGTCGACGCGCTGCTCGCCCATCCCGACGTCCAGGCGGTGAGCTTCGTCGGCTCGACACCGATCGCGAAATACATCTTCTCGACCGGCACCGCGCACGGCAAGCGCGTGCAGGCGTTGGGCGGCGCGAAGAATCACGCGGTGATCATGCCGGACGCCGATCCCGAGATGGCCGCGGACGCGCTCGTCGGCGCGGCTTACGGATCCGCCGGCGAACGCTGCATGGCGATCTCGGTGGCGGTCTTCGTCGGCGACAAGATCGCCGACGACGTGCTGGGCCGCGTGCGCGACAAGATCAAGACGATGAAAGTCGGCGCTTCCGACGACAAGAGCGCCGAAATGGGTCCGCTCGTCACCGCACCGCATCGGGACAAGGTGAAGGGCTACATCGACAGCGGCGCAGCCGAGGGCGCGGAACTCGTCGTCGACGGGCGCGACCTCGCGATCGCAGGACACGAGGACGGCTATTACGTCGGCCCGACGCTGTTCGATCGCGTCGCGCCGCACATGAAGATCTACAAGGAAGAGATCTTCGGCCCCGTGCTGTCGTCGCTGCGGGTCGGGACCTACGACGAGGCGCTCGATCTCGTCAACGAGCACGAGTTCGGCAACGGCGCGGCGATCTTCACCCGCGACGGCGACACGGCGCGCAACTTCGTCCAGCGCGTGCAGATCGGAATGGTCGGCGTCAACGTGCCGATTCCCGTGCCCGTCGCGTTCCACAGCTTCGGCGGCTGGAAGTCGTCGCTGTTCGGCGATCATCACATCTACGGCCCTGAGAGCATCCGTTTCTACACGCGGCAAAAAGCGGTGACGCAGCGGTGGCCTTCGGGCATTCGCGCCGGTGCCGAATTCATGATGCCGACGACGAAGTGACCGACGCCACCCCTGCGGCGGCGGTCAGTGTCGACGTACACGCGCTCGCCCGCCGCTCGCCGAGCGTGACGCTCGCGGAGCACGAGCGCCAGCCCGACATGAAACGCCTGCGCGCCTACCGGCTGGCGCGTGTCCAGGCGGAGCTCAGGAAGCACGACTACGCTGGCGGCTTCTTTTGCGATCCGTCCAACGTCCGCTACGCAACGGGCACGCGCAACATGTCGGTGTGGACGTCGCACGTTCCCGCGCGCTATTGCTTCGTTCCTGCGCAGGGCAAGACGATCCTGTTCGAGTTCCGCAGCAGCCAGCACTTGGCCGACGGCATCGAAACGGTGGGCGAATGCCGGCCGTTCATCGGCTGGTACTACATGACGACCGGTACCCGGCAGATGGAGAAAGCGAAGGCGTTCGCGGCGACCGTGGCCGCGGTCGTGCGCGAACACGGCGGCGAAGGGAAGAGGCACCGCGTTGCGTTCGACCGGCTCGATCCACTGGGGCTCGATCTCGTGCGCGCCGAGGGCATCGAAGTCTTCGAAGGCGAAGAGGTGATGCAGCACGCACGTGCCATCAAGTCCGACGACGAGATCGCGGGCCTCACGCACTCGCTCGCGGTCTGCGACGCCGGCATCGCGCGGATGCGCGAGGCGCTGCGTCCGGGGCTCACCGAGAACGAGCTGTGGGCGCTCCTGCACGAGACGAACATCCGCCACGGGGGCGAATGCATCGAGACGAGGCTCTTCGCGTCCGGCGGACGCACGAACCCCTGGTTCCAGGAGTGCAGCGACCGCGTGATCCGTCCCGGCGATCTCGTCGCGTTCGACACCGACATGATCGGCCCCATGGGATTCTGCTGCGACATCTCGCGCACGTTCCATACCGAACCGGGCAAGCCGAACGCCGACCAGCGGCAGATGTATGCGCTGGCCGTCGAGCAGATCCAGCACAACCTCGGGCTTGTCAAAGCCGGTGCCGGCTTTCGCGAGATCACGGAAAAATCGTTCGTGCTGCCGGAGCCTTATCACGCGAACCGCTACGCGAACGTCATGCACGGCGTCGGTCTCGCCGACGAGTGGCCAGTCATCGTCAATCGCAGCGATTGGGAGGCGCGCGGCTACGACGGCGTTCTCGAGGAAGGGATGGTCGTCTCGATCGAGAGCTACGTCGGCGCGAGCGGCGGCTGCGACGGCATCAAGCTCGAGGAATGCGCGCTGGTCACTCGAGACGGCTACCAGCTTCTCTCCACGTTCCCGTACGAGGAGCGGCTGCTCGGGTGATCGAGCTGTTCGGCGCCGAGTTTGATCCCGCCGCGGCGCCCGATGCGGCCGCGCTGCGAGGTTATCGCCGCGATCGCGTGCGCGACGCGATCGTATCGCACGACCTCGCTGCCATCGTCCTCTTCAATCCGGTCAACATCCGATACGCCTGCGACGCCCGCAACATGCAGGTCTATGGCCTGCACAATCCCTGCCGCTATGTGTGCGTGACGGCGGATGGCTACTCGACGCTGTTCGAGTTTCGCAACTGCGAGCATCTGTCGCGGCATCTCGAGACCGTCGGCGAGGTTCGCCCGGCCAAGGCCTGGCACCACATGGCGGCCGGACCGCGCGCCGAGGAATCGGCAGGCGCGTTTGCGAGCGAGATTGCCGCGCTGGTTCGTGAGCGCGTCGGCCCGGTCGCAAAGCGAGTGGCATTCGACCGGCTCGATTCGACAGGAGCAGCGGCATTGGCTGCCGAAGGCCTGATCCCCGTCGATGGACTGTCGCTGCTCGACTTCGCGCGCGCCATCAAGTCGGCGGACGAGATCAAGGCGATGTGCGACGCGATTCGCGCCTGCGAAAAGGGCCTCTCCCGGATGCAAGCCTCGCATCGACCGGGCGTCACCGAGCAGGCGCTGTGGTCGGTGCTGTGTCATGCGAATGCGGAGCTCGGCGGCGAATGGATGGAAACGCGGCTCCTTTCCGCCGGTCAGCGCACGAATCCCTGGTACAACGAGTGCGGCGACCACGTGATCCAACCCGGCGACCTCGTGAGCTTCGACACCGATCTCGTCGGGCGCCACGGCTATTCGGTCGACCTCTCGCGGTGCTGGCTCACCGAAGGGGCCTCCGCCACCGACGAGCAGCGAAGGCTTCATGCGCTCGCACACGCGCAAATCCATCACAATATCGACGTGCTGAAGCCGGGCCGCACGTTCCGCGAAGTCGCGGATGCCGCGTATCGGCTGCCCGAGCGCTTCGTTCCGCGTATGAACCGCGCGATCGCGCACGGCATCGGCCTCTGCAACGAGTATCCGCTCGTCGTCAATAGTGAGTACTTCGACGGCGCCTACGACGGCGTGCTGGCGGAAGGCATGGTGCTGTGCGTCGAGAGCTACGTCGGCGAGCCGGGCGGCCGCGACGGTGTCAAGCTCGAGGAGCAGGTGCTGATCACCGCAGGCGGCGCGGTCAAGCTTTCTTCGTTCCCGTTCGACGAGGCGCTGCTCTGACGTGTCCCGACTGTGATGTAACTCATTCGACGGTGTCTTGTTAGGTTGCACACACGTCGTTCGGTACCACCATGACCCATGACGATATCGCGAGATTTTGCGACTACAGCGGGAAGGCGTCGCTGTTCCTCGGTGAGCGCGCCGCCGGCCGCGGTCTGACGGACGAAGTCCACCGGCCCAAGAGCGGCTTGGCGCGCGAAATGATCTCGTCCCGGGTGCGCACCAACATTGGAAAATAGATTCGCCCTGCGTGACCGAACTCGCGGTCGACGTAGCCGAGGCAGCACCAATCCGAGGCGAGGCGCGATGTCAGCAGCATGCAGCGACCTGGGGCTATCATATGGTGGTGGGGTCCAATTCCCCCACTACCTAAAGGAGTGCTACCGATGACAGTCGCGCGTATCAGCGAAATCAGCAGCATCAGTTCTAAGAGCTTTGAGGATGCCATCATCCAAGGTGTCGCTCGTGCCAACAAAACACTGAAGAACGTCAAGGGCGCGTGGGTGAAGGACCAGGAAGTGACGATCGAGGACGGCAAGGTTATCGGCTACAAGGTAATCCTGAAAGTGACCTTCGTACTGACTGAGTGAAGTGTACCGAGGGACGGGCGGCGGCATTGCAAGGGGAACGGGGCTGCAGACCGAGTTTTCGATGCCCGGGCCACGCCCGGCCGCGACGCCGGCGCCGGCGCCGCGTCCGCGAGGCCCGATCGATCCCGAGGTCATTGCCGCGCTGCTGAAGAAATACGAGGTTCCCGCCGTCAGCATCGCCGTTATCAAAGACTTCAAGATCGACTGGGCTCAGGGGTACGGCATCTCGGACCTCGAGACTGACGCACGCGTGGGCGTGGAGACGATGTTCCAAGCGGCGTCTATCAGCAAGCCCGTTGCCGCGATGGCATCAATAAGAGCTGTCCAGGAAGGGAAGTTCACGCTTGATCAAGACGTGAACACAATCCTCAAGACCTGGAAACTGCCGGGTGGTGATTACACGAAAGACCGACCTGTCACGCCTCGAGCACTCATGAGTCATACGTCCGGTACCGGCGATGGGTTCGGATTTCCCGGCTACGCGCCGAACACGCCGCTGCCGACCGTGCCGCAGCTTCTTGACGGCGTCCCGCCGTCCAACGGGCGCGCCGTGCGGCTCGAGCGCGCGCCGCTCACCGGCTTCAAGTATTCCGGCGGCGCCGTGACGATTCAGCAGCTTGCGTTAACAGATGCGATCGGCAAGCCGTTCGCACAGATTGCACGAGACTGGGTACTTGGGCCTATCGGAATGACCAACAGCACGTTCGAACAGCCGCTTCCGGCCGCGCGCGAGAAGCAGGCCGCCCGCGCGCACAGCGGCACCGGCGCGCGTATGGGCGATCCCTGGCACGTCTACCCCGAGCTCGCCGCTGCCGGACTCTGGACCACGCCAACCGACCTCGCGAAATTCCTGATCGATGTGCAGACAACGCTGGGAGGAAAGTCGACGCGCGTGTTGTCCCGTACCTCGATGCTCGAGATGGTGACGCCAGTCGGCGTCGGACCGTTCGCGGTGGGATTCGCCATTGAGAGACAGGGCGAAGGTTGGTACTTCGGTCACGGCGGCAGCAACTGGGGCTTCGAGTGCTACATGACCGCCCATCGCCTGAAGGGCTACGGCGCGGTTGTGATGACGAACGGCGATGCCGGAGGCGCGCTGGCCCAGGAGGTCACGCGCGAGATCCAGCAAGCGTACGCATGGGATGTGCTCGACAAGCCGATTCCGCAGACGTACGGACCGGAGAAATGACATTGATCATTGCGTCATTGGCTATGGCGCTACTGACTATTGTTTTGGCGGCAGCCAATGAGAACGTGGTTCGAGTTTTGCAGGCTGTACGTCCGCTGGCATTGGGACTGGGTGTGTGACCCGCGCTCAGTTTGCGACATCGCCACTGCGCAACAGCGCGACGATCTTCTCGACATCCGCGCCGCTCTCTCGATCTTCGTTGAGCGGCGGCACCGCCGCCCGTATCTTCGCGTGCAGCGGCCCCGATGCGGCGCCCAAACGAGCAGGCTTGCGCAAATCCACCGCTTGCGCCGCCACCAGCATCTCGAGCGCAACGAGCCGTTCGAATGCGGCAAGCTGGTCGCCAAGCTTCGCGTAGACGAGCGGCGCCTGCGCGCTGTGATCTTCGACCGTCTCGCTGACCGCGAACTGATCGAGCCCCGCCGGATTCGCGTGGCGGCGAATCTCGCCATACAGGGCGACGGCGGTCTTCTGCATCGACACGAGCCCGGCGGAGGGTCCTCCCACCGGCGACAGGTAGCGCGGCAATTGTGTGAAGTCGGCGTGCATCAGCTTCGCGATGCGGCCGACCGTCATCGCCGCCACCGACGATAGCGCCATCGCGAGCGCATCGCCCGCCAGGGCAAGCGCCATCATGTGGAAATTGCCCGTCGAAAGCATTTCCTCGTCCGCCGCGACGACGAGCGGGTTGTCCGCGGCGGCGTTGAGCTCGAGCTCGCAGGCGGCAATCGCGCGTTCCAGCGCATCGGTCGCCGCACCGTGGACCTGCGACAGGCAACGGAACGACAGCGCGTCCTGGATCGACCGAGCCGCGCCGGCGTCGTACAGCGACGAACCGTCGATCAGCGCGCGAAATCGTGCGGCGGCCGCGGCCTGCCCGAACGCACGGTGCGCCGCGGCGAGACGCGGATCGAAGATCCTCGGGTTGGCCGCGTAGCCTTCGAACGCCAACGCTGCCGCCGCTTCCGACTGGCGAAGCAGTCGTCGCGCCGAGTCGAGTGCGAGCCCCGCCATCGCGGCGGACAGCGCATTGCCGTTGCACAGCGCGAGGCCGTCCTTCGGCCCGAGAATCGCGGGCGAGAGTCCCGCCGCACGCAGTGCTTCGGCGCCGCCGAGCATCGCGCTCCCGCGCTGCGCGAACCCGCGGCCGATGATCACCAGCGCAATGTGCGCAAGGAGGCCGAGATCACCGGCCCCGATCGAGCCCCAGCGCGGCACGATCGGCGTCACGTCGCGGTTGACGAGCGCGATCAGGAGGTCGAGCACGGCAGGCGAAACACCTGCTCCACCGAGCGACATCCCGTTGGCGCGCGCGACCATCGCCGCGCGCACGGTGGCGCGCGGCAGCGGCTCGCCGACGCCGATTGCGCGGCCGACGACGAATTGCGTCTGGAAGGCCGTGATCTCCTGCGGCGCGAGGCGGTACTTGAGGTTGCCGCCGAGACCGGTGTTGAGGCCATAGATGGGCTGCTCACCCGCGGCGGCGCGCTCGACGACCGCCCGCGCGGTCGTTACACGCGCTCGGGCTTCCGGAGCGAGCGAAACGTTCGCCGGTCCTTGCGCTTGTGCGATGCGCGCGAGCGTCGCGATGTCGAGGTTGTTGCCCGTCAGAACGGTGTCGGTTGTCATCGCGCGAACATTAACGGGATTTACCCGCCATTAGAAGGGTGCGAGCGGCCTCGTTGCCGTTGAAATCGCTCTGCGCGAGAGCGCAGCGCGACGCTCGCGCGGGGTTGCGCAAAGGCGCGGGACGCGTCACCATCCGCGTTCCTCCCGCCCCCTTCCCCGCCATCGTCGCGCGCATCGCGCCGAGGAGACCTCCATGACCCATCCCTTCAACCGCCGAGACTTCCTGACGGGCGTCGCCGGCACCGCACTCGCCTATGCAATCGACGCGCCGGCGCAGTCCGCATCCGGGCCGCGCACCAACATCACGGTACGCATCGACCGCGATCTTGCCGTGCTCGATCCCGCCGCGCGCACCGGGCCGTGGGATGGCAACGTCATCCGCTGCGTCCAGCAGCGCCTGATGAAGCAGAAGCCCAACTCGTCCGAGCTCGAACTGGACGCAGCGGCCGAAGTGAAACAGGTGTCGCCGACGGTCATCGAGTTTCGCCTGAAGCCCAATCAGATGTTCACCGATGGGTTCGGCGAGATGACCGCCGAGGACGTCAAGTTCTCGTTCGAGCGGATCGGCCTGCCGGCGAAGGATGCCGTCGCCACCTACAAGAACGACTGGCTGTACCTGACCGGCGTTGAGGTCAAGAGCAAGTACGAGGGCCGCATCGTGCTGTCGCAGCCGCGCGCCAATCTGTTCGACGTGGTGATCGGCGACGTGTCCGGGTGCATCGTCTGCAAGAAAGCCGTCGAGCAGCGCGCCGCCGACATCGCGACGAAACCCGTCGGCTCGGGGCCGTACCAAGTCGTTTCGCTCGAGCGCCAGAAAGGCGCGACGCTGAAGCGCAACCCGGCGTACACCGGCCGCAAGCCGTACTACGAGGAGATCGCGATCCGCTTCATCTCGGACGCGCGCACGACCGACCTCGCGCTGCGCTCGGGCGAGCTCGACTTCGCAGTGCTGTCGCCGTCGGCGGCCGAGCCGTTGCGCTCGGTGTCGGGCCTCATGCTCAACGAGCAGCCGAGCATCGCCTACGTGTGGCTCGGCATGAATGTCGAGAAAGCGCCGTTCAACGACATCCGCGTACGCCAGGCGATCCGCCTCGCGCTCGATGTCGACCAGATGTTGACGGCAGGGTACAACGGCAAGGCGCCGCGGCTCAACACGCTGCTGCCTCCGCAGATCCTCGGCCACTGGCGCGAGGCGCCGGTGTACAAGCGCAACGTGGCGGAGGCGAAGAGCCTGCTCGCCGCGGCCGGCGTGTCGAACGCGAAGGTGAAGCTCCTGATCCTGAACCAGGCCGCGTACCAGAACATGGCGCTCGTCGCCCGGGCGCTTCTCCAGGAGGTCGGCATCACCGTCGAGGTCGATTCGCAGGAAGGCGGCACCTACTGGAACTCGGGCAAGGGCGACGTCGGCAAGAACGTCGACATGTTCATCGTCCGGTTCAACGGCAAGCACGATCCTAACTTCATCATGCAGTGGTTCGTTTCCAAGCAGATCGGCGAGTGGAACTGGCAGCGCTGGAACAGCCCCGAGTTCGACGCGCTCTTCGCTCAATCGGCGGGCGAGCTCGATCAGGCGAAACGGCGGCAGGAGGTCATCGACGCGCAGAAGCTCATGGACAAGAGCGCCGCGTTCGTCTGGCTCACCAACGAGACCAACACGCTCGTCCACCGCAACTGGATCAAGCCGGCCGGCGTTCCGGGCTGGATCGACTGGCAGTACGACGACTGGACCGCGGCTTGACGTGACGTCGAAGCGGTAGGCGGCGGCCCCGGGAAACTGAGCACGATGGTCGCGGGGCGCTCGGCACGCGCGGACGAGACGCTGCGATATCTCTCCAGCCGTCTCGTCACGACGGTGTTGATCGTGATCGGAGCGATGCTGCTCCTGTTCACGCTGTCGTCGATCGTCCCAGGCGATCCCGCGACCACGCTCTTCGGTCCGCAGGCCACGCCGGAGCTCTCCCGGCGCTTCATCACCGAGATGGGACTCGATCAGCCGGTTCTCGTCCGGCTCTGGCGATTCTTCTCGAATGTCGCCGTGGGCAATCTCGGTGTCGATGTCATCTCGGGCCGGCCGGTTACGAGCCTGATTCGCGAGGTCATTCCGTACACGCTGATTCTGACGTTCACGGCCCTGGGCTTCGCCGCGCTGGTGGGCATTCCGCTCGGCATCTACGCCGCGACGCATCGCGGCTCGGCGCTCGACAACGGGCTCGCGTTCGTCTCGGTCGCGTTCATCGCGGTGCCGAGCTTCGTGGTGGCGATCTTGCTCCTCCTCGTCTTTTCGATCTGGCTCGACTGGCTGCCCGTGCTGGGCGCGAGCCGTACGGGAGCGCTCGGCGACGAGATAAAGCGGATGATCCTGCCCACACTCGCGCTCGCGCTCGGCTGGATCGGCTTCATCGCGCGCCTCATCCGCACGTCCATGCTCGAGGTGATGAACGAGCCCTACATCCGCACCTCGCGCGCGTACGGCCTTTCGCGGTGTCTTGTCACCTACAAGTACGCGCTGAAGAACGCCTGCATTCCGACGATCACGCTGCTCGGGCTCGGCATCGGACGCCTGCTCGGCAATGCGGTGCTCGTCGAGATCGTGTTCGCGCGACCGGGACTGGGGCGCCTCATCTACAACGCGATCTCGGAGCGCAACTACCCGATCGTGCAAGGGGCGGCACTCGTCGTGGTGGTGCTGTTCGTCGTCGTGAACCTGATCGTGGACATGTCGTACTCGGCGATCGATCCGCGGATCCGCCATGGCGCGGCGCGCGCAGGGGCCCGTGCGTGACTGTGCTGCGCACCGGCTGGACGATCCTGCGCCGTGTTTGCGCAACAGTGACGGGCGCGACCGGCCTCGGCATCGTCGTGGTCGTACTGATCGCCGCGCTATTCGCGCCGTGGGTCTCGACTGCCGATCCCGACAAGCTCGACGTGATGAACCGCTTCTCCGCGCCTTCGCTCGCGCATTGGCTCGGGACCGATCACCTGGGACGCGACCTCTACTCGCGCCTCGTGCACGGCGCGACGATCGCGCTCGCCGTGGCGCTCTCCGCGATTGCAGTGGCATTGAGCGTTGGAACGCTGCTAGGCGTTGCCGCGGCGTACCTGCCCCCGCGTCTCGAGCGCCTCGTGCTGATCGTGTTCGACGTGATCGCCTCGTTCCCCAGCATGGTATTGGCGCTCGCCATCGTCGCGGTGTTCGGGCCTTCGACGACGATCGTCATCATGATCGCCGGCATCACGCTGATGCCGCATTTCGGACGCGTCGCGCGGGGCCAGGTGCTCGCCCTCAAGAGCGCGCCGTTCCTCGAAGCGGAGCGAATCCTGGGCGCGTCATTCGGCCGGATCGTCGGCTATCACATCCTGCCGAATATCATCGGCCCACTCGTGATTCTCGCTTCGATGGACATCCCGGTCGTCATCACAATCGAGGCCGGTCTCTCGTTCCTGGGCCTCGGCGTCAGGCCGCCGCTCGCAAGCTGGGGCACGCTGATCCAGGACGGCTACCAGTTCCTGTCCGAAAGCTGGGTGCCCGTCGTCGTTGCAAGCTCAGCGCTTGCCATCGCGACGCTCGGCTTCACGCTCTTCGGCGAGGCGTTGCGCGACGCGGTCGATCCGCGCATCCGGCAGGAGCATTGAGCGCATGAGCCCGAACCCGCTCGTCTCGATCCGCCAGCTCAAACTCGAGGCGCTCACCGCGCGCGGCACGGCCCACATCCTGCGCGGGATCGACCTCGACATCGGCAAGGGTCGCATCGTCGGCGTCGTCGGCGAATCCGGCTCCGGCAAGTCGAGCCTCGCCGCGTGCCTGCTGCGCCTCCTGCCCGCCAACGTGTCGCGGCTCGACGGCGAGATCCTGTTCGATGGCGTGGACCTCGTTGCGCTGCGCGAGCCGGCGATGAATGCCTATCGCGGCGCGCGGATCGCGATGATCTTCCAGGATCCGATGACGGCGCTCAATCCGCTGTTCACGGTGGGCACGCATTTGCGCGACGTGCTGCGCCGCCGGCACCCGGGAATGGCGAGAGACGAGGCGCGGCGCCGCTCGGTTGCGGCGCTTTCGTCCGTCGGCTTTGCGGACGCGCCGCTGCACGTCGACTCTTATCCGCACCAGCTTTCGGGGGGCATGCGACAGCGCGTGATGATCGCGATGGCGCTGCTGGTCGAGCCCGACCTCTTGCTTGCCGACGAGCCGACGACGGCGCTCGATGCCACCGTCGAAGCGCAGATCGTGTCGCTGCTCGAGAACCTGCGCCGCACTTTCTCCGGCTCGATCGTCTTCATCTCGCACCATCTCGGTCTCGTGGCGCAGCTTTGCGACGATCTTTGCGTGATGTACGGCGGCACGATCGTCGAGAGCGGACCCGTCGCCGACGTGCTCGGCGGGCCGCGGCATCCGTACACGCGGGCGCTCCTCGCGTGCGAGCTCGAGGACGAGGCCGGCGGCGGGCGGTTGGTGTCCATCCCCGGCGAGGTACCCGACCCGGTGGAGATGCGCGACGCGTGCGTGTTCGCGCCGCGCTGTCCGCATGTGCGCGAAGCCTGCCTCGCGGGCATGCCGGCGCTGCGTGACGCCGGTCCGGGAAGGCGTGCCGCCTGCGTTCGGTGGGAGGAGGTCGAATTCGAGCTTTCGAAGCCGTCGCAGCGATGATCGTCGGCGCGACTCGCCCTGCCCCGCTCGTCGAATTCGCCGGCGTGAGCGTGGTGTTCGACGGCCGAGTGCGTGCCCTCGACGACGTCACGCTCGCTGTCGGCAAAGGCGAAATCGTAGGGCTGGTCGGCGAATCGGGATCGGGCAAGAGCACACTGTGCCGCGTGCTGGTGGGGCTTACGCAGCCCTCGTCGGGCACGGTGAAGGTCGGCGACCGCACCGTCGGCGAGCAGCTCGCGCAGGCGCCGCTGGCGTTCCGGCGCCGTATTCAATTGCTGCTGCAGGATGCAGTCGCCTCGCTATCCCCGAGGATGACGATCGGCCGCACGCTGGAGGAGCCGATCGCCATTCATGCCTTGCCGCGCGCCGGTGCGCGACTCGAGCTCGACGGAATACTGAAGCGCCTCGGCCTCTCCAACGATGTACTCGCAAAGTTTCCGCATCAGATTTCCGGCGGGCAGGCACGACGCGTAGGTCTCGCGCGCGCGCTCGTGATGCGGCCCGAGATCATCGTCGCGGACGAGCCGACCGCCGGGCTCGACGTCTCGGTCCAGGGCGAGCTTCTCAATCTACTGCTCGACCTGCAGCGCGACTTCGGACTCACTTATTTGCTGGTCAGCCACAATCTCAACGTCATCCGGCGCGTGACCGAGCGCACGGCCGTGATGTACCTGGGGCAAATCGTCGAGGACGCGCGCACGAACGAGCTGTTCGCAACGCCGGCCCACCCGTATTCCGCGGCACTGCTGTCGACGAACCCGGCCGTGGACCCGAAAAGAAGAGTTCACCCGATCGTGCTGCAGGGCGAGATTCCGAGCGCCGTCAATCCACCCGCCGGGTGCCGTTTCCACACGCGCTGCCCAGTGGCGCAGCCGAAGTGCACGTCGGACCCGCCGTTGCTGCTGCCCCTCGACGGCGGCAGACGCGTGCGCTGCCACTTTCCGTTCTCGCTCGCTCCGCGGCGCCACTGAATCGAGAAACGACTGTCATGCCATCGCTCGACCTCACCTACCTCAACGGACCCGACGTCGCGGCCCTCGCGCTCACCGACGACGAGATCCTGGCGGCAGTCGAAGGCGGATTGCGCGCCCAAGGGATGGGCCAGACCGTGCTCGAGCCTCGCGTTCATCTCGTGCCCGAGAGCTCGGCAAAAGGTCACTTCAACGTGCTGCGCGGCGTCGTCGCGCCGCTCGGCGTCGCCGGCGTCAAGGTGGTCGGCGACTTCGTCGACAACTGGAAACGGGACCTCCCGTCGGAGCTTGCGGTGCTGACGCTGTTCGATCCCGAGACCGGAGCGCCGCGCGCGATCCTCGACGCGTCGGTGTTGACCGACATGCGCACGGGCGCCATGTCCGCGCTCGGCGCAAAACACCTTGCGCGGCGCGATGCGAAGGTGCTGGCCCACATCGGCGCGCGCGGCACGGCGTACTGGAACGTCCGGCTCATCGATCATCTCTTCGACTGCTCCGAAATTCGCGTCCACTCGCGCCGTCCCGAGAGCCGCCGCGAGTTTGCAGCCAGGCTCTCGCAGGACCTCGGCAAGCCGGTTGTCGCGACCGACAATTGGGAATCGTGCGTGCGCGGCGCCGACATCGTCGTCGAGGCATCCCGGCTTCCCGAGCCGCAGCCGCTGCTGCACACCGACTGGATCAAGCCGGGCGCGCTCGTCATTCCCTACGGCACGATGAGCGCCGTCGAGATCACGCTGACCGACATCATGAGCAAGATCGTCGTCGACGACTGGGGACAGTGTCGCAAGGGGATGCCGTTCGGATCGCTGCGGCGGCACGTCGATGAAGGCCGGCTGCACGAGGGCAACCTGCATGCGGAGCTCGGCCAGATCGTCGCCGGCAGCAAACCCGGGCGCGAGCGTGACGACGAGACGATCCTGTTCTGGCACCGCGGGCTCGCGACATCCGACATCGCGCTCGGCTGCGCGCTCCTCGACAAGGCGAAGTGCATGGGCCGGGGCCAGACGCTGCGATTCCAGTGACCGGTGTCGGCGGCGCGGCCCCGTCCGCTTAATGCCTGCCATGAATTGGGTAGCCTGCACTCGGATGTACGACGTGACGCCGGAGGTCCGCGCGCACTGGCACGCGCTCTTGCAGCAGGCTGCACGGGCGGCGGGCGTCGAGTTCGAATGCATCGATCATCCGGCCCCGGCTGCCCTCACCGACCTGTGGTCGCGCGACGATCTCGCGGCGGGATTCATGTGCGGGTTTCCATTCGCCACGCACTACCCGAACGTGCGCCCGCTCGCGGCACCCGTCACGATGATTGCCGACGGCAGGAAGCCGACCTACCGATCCGTGTGGCTCGTCAGCGCCGACAGCGCGTTCGATTCACTCCCGTCGACGTTCGGCCACCGCATCGGATGGCTCGCCAAGCACTCGCACTCCGGGTTCAACGCACCCCGTCACGCGCTATTGGCGCACCGCTCGTCCGAGCGTCCCGCGCTGTATCACGAATCGATCGGACCGCTCGAGCACCCGCGGGGCGCCCTGTGCGCGCTCGCCGACGGGCGGGTCGACGTCGTCGCGCTCGACGGCTGGTGGTGGTGGCTGCTGCAGCGCTACGACTCCGACACGGCAAGCGCGTTCCGGCCGATCGGCGAGACGCCCGCCGCACCCATTCCACCCATCGTCTGCGCGGGAAGCTTTCCGGCGGTGATGGCGAAGGGGCTAGCTGCGGCTCTGCTAGCGATGCACGAAGACCGCGCAGCCTCCTCGCATCTCGCTGCCCTAGGTGTGCGCCATTTTGCGAACGTTGCGCGCCGCGACTACGACGCGCTCGCCGACCTCGATCGAGCAGCCCGGACCGTCGGCTATCCGCTGCCGGTCTGACCCGCGCAAAAGCAAACGGCGGCCGAAGCCGCCGTTTGCTTTGAGATGTCGCTTGCTCAGGCAGTCTTGCGGCGGCGCGAGAAGAACAAGCCTGCGATACCGGCGCCCAGCAGCCCCAGCGTGGCGGGCTCAGGGACCACGAGGGTGACGGCGTCGAGGAACAGGAAGCCGGGGTCGTCGCGGAAACTAAAGGTAAGCGTGTGGTTCGTCCCGGCGCCCAAAAGGCCCTCGACAACGGTCAAGCCTCCGAAGGAGAGCGGGCCGGCGGGATTGTTACGTTGGAAGAATGTTACCCCGTCGAATCTGACGTCGAACTCGGACGGCGTGCCACCGTCGGTTATCCAAGCGAAGCTGACGATGGCCCTGGACCCCCCGGTTGCCGCGAAGGTCTGGTTTATAAAGCCGTCCGAACCGACAGGCCCGCCAAAGGCGGAGCAATTACCCTGAAAGACGGTCGGGCCCGGACCCGGGCACTGCACGCCCAGAAAACCGGAGTTGCCTGACAGCGTCCACCCGGTAAAGTCTCCAGTCTCGAACCCACCGTTAACGAGCGGGATATTCACCGCCTGCGCCGGCGCTACGCCGAAAGCCAATCCGGCCGCCACCACCCCCATCAGCCACGAACTGCGTCTTGTCATGATCATTGCCCTCAGTTTGACGGTACAAACCCCGCTGAAGCTTAGCAACAATCGTGCTCAGATTAGAGATCGTTAATATAAACAATGTTTAAGGCTATCTTATTAAGAATTTGAGTTAACTCGGCGATAGCTGAATGTCAAGATGGCCGACATCATAAAAGGGGCGAACCACATGCGAGATTTCCGTTAGCGTTCTCGGCGAGCCATCGCGCCGAAAACGCGGCGCCGTCGCCGGACGTCCGACCCACCGGCGGTGATTCGCATGACGCGGTCGAATCGGTGGCCGCATCCGGCTGAAACGAGCCGGTTTCAAAGCGCAATCGCAGCCTATGTGCCCGCGTGGCAGCACCGATCACCGATCTCGGTACAACGGCGTGACCAATCTCGAGCTGTGACCGATTCCTCTTGCCTCGTCATTCGACTTTGAGGAGAGGGTTTGCGCAACAGCCGCCTCGGCCATCCTATTCTCAGCGAAAACATCGACTAACAGCGTTTTGTCATCACTATGCATGCAGAACGGCGATTGCTGCATTTGTCAAATGCACCGACAGAAGGCTCGAAGCCGCGACTGACAGCCTCTTTTCCTGAGGTGTAAACGCGAGCGTCACGCCCGCTTTGCAGGCAACTCGTACTCGCGGCCGCCCCACTGGGTTGGCTTATTCGATCGGACATCGCGGGCACCGTCCGCAAACACGTCGGCAACGAGCCACGCGCCGGCGAGATGGAGCGGCGCCACCCACATCGGAGCGCGCCCGATGGCGCCGATCCGGGCAAGCGCTCCCATCCAGATGGCGAGCGCCAACGCGAACAGCACCAGCACGGTCACGCCGCGCTCGGGATCGCGCAACGAGACGAGCGCGCCAAGCGGCCCCGCCGCCAGCATCCAGCCGGGAAGGATCGTCCCAATCCAGCGCGCCTGCCGGCTCCAGTCCGCGAGACGGCTCGCGTCGCAGTCGGCGGCCTGGGTGTAGATGCGCTTCCACCCCGACCGAAAGCGCAGCCAATCCGGATACATGCGGCAATGAAAGAGCCCGGCGGCAACGAACACGCCAGTCCTGCGGCCGCTGTCGGCCACACGCCGCGCCAGCGCCACGTCCTCGAACAGCGAGCTTTTGACGGACGCATGACCGCCGATCGCTTCGTAGGCATCGCGGCGGAACAGCATGAACTGGCCGTTCGCGAACGCGCGCAAGCGGCCGATGCCGTTCGCCTTGGTCAGCGGAAAGCGGCGCATGAGCTCGAGCGATGCCGCGGTCTGCGCGACTCGCTCGAACCATCGGTCGCAGGTGAGGGTGCTGAGGAGGCTCAGGAGGTCGAGCCGGCGATGCCGCATGAGTGCGAGCGCCGATGCGATGCACCCCGGCGCGAACAGCGTGTCGGCATCCGCGAACAGCAGATAGTCGGCGCTCGCCGCGCCGCGCGACCGGGCCACGCCCGCGTGCACGGCGTGAACCTTGCCCACCCAATCGGGCGGACAGGCGTCGATCTCGATGACCTCGAACCGATCGTCGCCGCCGATCGCCGTGCGCGCACTCGTCGCGGTATCGTCGGTGCAACGGTCGAGCACCAGTGCCACCTGCATGTCCGGGTAGGTCTCCGCGCGGAGAGACTCGATGAGCCCGCCGATCACCCGCGCCTCGTTGTACGCCGGGACAATCACCCACACGCGTCCGTGCGGAGGCTCCTTTGCCGCCAGCGATTCGCCGAGCCGCAGCGTCGGCACGAGGCGCACGGTGCGCTCCACGCGGTGCCAGATGAATCCCCACACCACGATCGTTGCGATCGGTCCGACGCAAAGCAGCGCGGCCAGCGACGCGAACAGCCAGTGCGGGATCGCGGGAATGGCCGAACGGCGCTACGTGACCCGCGCGAGCATCCAGGCGTGCGCGGGATCGTTGTGGAAATGCCACACGCGCTGCGGGCCGGCCATCACGTTGAGATAGTAGGACGTATAGCCGTGCGGGACGATCACCGGGTGATAGCCGCGCGGCACCATCACCACGTCGCGGTCTTCGACGGTCATCGCCTCGTCCAGCGAACGGTCGTCGGTGTAGACGCGCTGGAATGCGAAACCTTGCGGCGGATCCAGCCGGTGGTAATAGGTCTCCTCGAGGAAGCTCTCCGCGGGGACCGCATCCGTGTCGTGCTTGTGCGGCGGATAGCTCGAGGAATGCCCGGGCGGTGTGATCACCTCGACCACGAGCAGCGCCTCGGCCGGAGAATCCTGCGGCAGGATGTCGCGCACGTAACGCGTGTTCGAGCCGTGGCCGCGCACGCTGCGACGCATTGTCGCGGGATCGAGCCGGCGCGGCGTCGCGCCCTCTTTCGCGGGCGCGGTGCAAAGCGCGACTTCCGCATCCGTCACGCCGGTGACGACCACGTCGCGTCCGGGAGGAAGATAGACGGCGTCCGGCGGGATGTCCTCGAACGGGCTTGCGCGCGTGCCGAGCTCGGCGAATACGAGATCGCCGCTATCGACGATCACCCGACCGGAGACGACGACGATGCAGAGCTCGCGGTCACCCGTCGTGCCGGTGTACCGCTCGCCCGGCGCGAGCCACAACGCTTCGAACCCGACGTAGCGCCAGCCCGCGGACTGCGGCGTGACCCGCGCGATGGTGCGGCCGGTACGGGCCGCCTTCACCAGGAGATTTGAGCTCATGAAACGTATCCTCCGCGCTTGCCGGACACCAAGTCAGGCCGCCGCGCGCTGCGTGATTCCCGCCGCGGCGCGCGCCTCGGCGTCGGATTTTCCGGCGACGAGCGCCGACAGGAGCCGATACGCCATTTCCGCGTAACGGTACGCCGGTGCGACGGCCGGGTCTTGCTCACCCTCGACCACCAGCCACCCGCGGTATCCGGCCTTGCGCAGGATCGCGATCACTGCGGCAAAATCGACGCAGCCTTCGCCCGGCGTGCTGAACGCGCCATTCAACACCGAATCGAGAAAGCTCCAGCCGCGATTGCGCGCCATTCGCGCGACGGCCGGACGCACGTCCTTGCAATGCACGTGGCAGACGCGCTCGATGTGCTTTGCAAGCTCCGTCGGCGCATCGCCGCCGGCGAAGGTTACGTGGCCAGTGTCGTGCAGCAGCCCGACCTCGGGACCCGTCACCCGCATCAGGTGATCGACGTCCTCCGGCGTCTCGACGTACGCGCCCATGTGATGATGGTACGCGAGACGCACGCCCCGGGCGAGCGTGTGGCGCGCGAACGCCGTGACGCGCTCGCCGTAGGCCGACCATTCGGCGTCGGTCCTGAAGCGGGGGCGCCGCGCGAGCGCTTCGGGACGGCCCTGGATCGCATCGGCAACTTCGCCGTAGACCATGACCTGCGCGCCGTTGGTCGCGAGCAGTTCGAGATGCGACTCGACGCCGGCGATCTCGTCATCCACTGTTACGCGCGCGAGCCTTCCCGAATACCAGCCCGACACGCAGGCGAGCCCGTGGCGCGCGAGCACTGCGCGCAGCGCGTCCGGCTCGCGCGGAAACTTGTTGCCGAGCTCGAAGCCCTCGTAGCCGATCGCCCTGCCTTCGGCGAGCGCGGTCTCGAGCGGCGTCTCGCCGCCGAGCGCGGGAAGGTCGTCGTTCGTCCACGAGATGGGATTGATGCCGATGCGCACTTTTGAGCTCCAAAATAGGGTCAGAGACGAATTTCGCCGTTACTCGATGAAATTGGGTGAGAGACGAGTCTTCGCGGTTACAGGATCCGATTCGGCTCAGCTGCAAAACTCGTCTCTTACCCTATTTTCACTGCCGCTGCAGCCGCTTGCCGTGCTCGTACTCGACGCGCGCCGCGCGGACGCTGTCCGCCTCCGAGACTTCCGGCACACCCACTTCCCACCAACATCCGCCCGCCTCCGTCGTGCGCAAGGGATCGGTGTCGATGACGACGACCGAGGTGCGATCGGCAGCGCGCGCGCGGCTGAGGGCAGTTTCGAGCTCGGCGATCGAGCCCGCGTGCTCGGCGTGCGCACCAAGCGAGCGTGCGTGCGCCGCGAAATCGATGCACGGCATTCCGGGCGATCCCTGCACGCAATCGTCGAAAAGATTGTTGAAGCCCTCGCCGCCGACGGCACGCTGCAGCCGGTGGATGCAGCCGTAGCCGCGATTGTCGAGCACGACGATCACGAGCTTCCTGCCCAGCATCACCGACGTCGCGATCTCGGAATTGAGCATCAGGTAGCTGCCGTCGCCGACCATCACGACCACTTCGCGATGCGGGTGGGCCATCTTGACACCGATGCCGCCGGCGATCTCGTAGCCCATGCAGGAGTACCCGTACTCCATGTGGTAGCCGCCGGGCATCGACGCTCGCCACAGTTTGTGGAGCTCGGCCGGCAACGTTCCCGCCGCGCAGACGACGATGTCGTGCTCCGCCGAATGCGGATGCGAGCGCTGGACGGCGCCAATCACTTCGCCGTCGTACGGAAGCGTGCGCGGTTCGAGCTCGCGCACGCCGACGATGCCGGAAACCGCGGTGCGCCACGCATCGGCTTCGCGCGTCGCGTTCTTCTGCCACGGCAACGCGCTCGTCCAGCCCGACAGGCGCAAGCCGAGCGCACGGAGCACGAGCGACGCGTCGCCCAGCACCGTGGTCGCGCGCCACTTGAGCGCGTCGAACGCATTGACGTTGACGGCGACGATCTTCGCCTGCGCAAACAGCGAGTGCGAGCCGGTCGTGAAGTCCGAGAGACGCGTGCCCACGGCGAGCACCAGATCGGCGTCGCGGGCGAGCGTGTTGGCGGCGGTGGAGCCCGTGACGCCCACGGGGCCAAGCTGCAGCGGATGGTCCCACGGAAGCGCGCTCTTGCCCGCCTGCGTCTCCGCGACCGGCACGCGATGCGCTTCGGCGAACGCGCGCAACGCTTCGGCGCCGCCCTCGCTGTAAAGGACGCCCCCGCCCACGACGATGACCGGCTGCTTCGCCGCCCGCAGCAATTGCGCGGCGAGGTCGAGCTCCGCGGGATCGGCGGCCGGCGCGCGAACGCGGATGAGCGTCGGGGCGAAGAACGCCTCCGGGTAGTCGTAGGCCTCCGCCTGCACGTCCTGCGGCAACGCCAGCGTGACGGGTCCGCACTGCGCGGGATCCGTCAGCACCGAGATCGCGCGCGGCAGCGCAGTGAGGAGCTGCGACGGCGCGACGATACGATCGAAATAGCGCGACACCGGCTTCATGCAGTCGTTGGCCGAGACGCCGCCGTCGTGAAAGTCCTCGAGCTGCTGCAGCACCGGATCGGGCGCGCGCGAAACG
>Ga0207691_10000113_pt1 | contig 72765 bp, 56 predicted proteins | sample KBSM13metaG_FD_184327 | JGI IMG/M metagenome (GOLD analysis project Ga0207691, IMG submission 184327) | Miscanthus rhizosphere microbial communities from Kellogg Biological Station, Michigan, USA - KBS M1-3 metaG (SPAdes) (version 2) | ecosystem: Host-associated > Plants > Roots > Rhizosphere >...
TGTCTTGGCCAGTTTATGCAGGTCTTCTTCCGTAATTTCTTTTTTATTGTCGGCCATCCGGAGGAATTCGGTGTATAGAAAATCAATTTCATTGCGGGTGAACTCGTATCCGATCTTGCGGAATCTGTGCGCGAGTGCACTTCGGCCGCTGCGGGCAGTGAGAACAATCTTGGAACCGTCGGCGCCCACTTCATCGGGATTGATGATCTCATAAGTCTGCGCATTTTTCAAAAACCCGTCCTGGTGAATTCCGGAGGAATGGGAAAATGCATTTGCCCCGACGATGGCCTTATTCGGCTGTACCGGCATACGCATGGTCTCGGCGACAAGCAGGCTCATCGGGTTGAGCAGTGCGGTTTTAATATTCGTGGTAAATCCAAGGTCTGCATGCTGGCGAAGGATCATTACCACTTCTTCCAGGGCGGTATTGCCGGCCCTTTCTCCAAGACCGTTGATTGTGCATTCCACCTGCCCGGCGCCGGCGATTACTCCTGCGATGGAATTGGCTGTGGCAAGTCCCAGGTCGTTATGGCAATGGCAGGAGATGACCGCCCTGTCGATATTGGGCACGTGGTTAACCAGGTAAGCAATTTTTTCTCCGTACTGATGCGGAAGACAATATCCTGTGGTATCGGGGATATTGACCACGGTAGCTCCCGCTGCAATAACGGCCTCTACTACCCGGGCGAGGTATTCGTTTTCCGTCCGGCCCGCATCTTCAGCATAGAATTCGACCTCTGCTACGAGGTTCCTGGCCCATCGTACAGCCTGGACGGCCCTTTCAATAATTTCTTCCCTGGTAGAGTTGAATTTGGATTTGATATGAAGGTCTGATGTGCCGATCCCGGTATGTATCCTCGGCCTTTTGGCTTTTTTCAGCGCCTGGGCAGCTACTTCGATATCGTTTTTTACAGCGCGGCTCAATCCGCAGACGCTGGCATTCCTGATTGCAGCAGAAATTTGTTCTACCGAATGAAAATCACCCGGACTCGATACAGGGAACCCGGCCTCAATGATGTCTACACCGAGCTCTTCCAGCTTGATAGCAAGCTCCAGCTTTTCCTTGGCGTTCAGCTTACAGCCGGGAACCTGTTCTCCGTCTCGCAACGTGGTGTCGAAAATGTCTATTTTGCGGGAATTCATATATTTTGGGAAAAAGTGGTTTCGAAGTTATTTTTGTTTGACTCTGCGCACAAATCAAATTCCGTTTGAATTACAGTTCGGAAAATGCGTTTTATGCCCTGAAACCCGCTACAGGCGTGGATTTAGACCTTATAAATTACGATGCCCAACCGCTCCTCGGATACCCTGTTTCAATTAGTTAAATCTCTGAAAAAGTCAGAGAAAAGGAATTTCAAGCTGTATGTAAAGCGGCATACATCGTCCGATGACCTGAAAATCATCCATTTATTCGATGCACTCGACGGTATGGAAACATACGACGAAACGGCCCTCCTGAAGAACAAAAAGCTCAGCAAACAGCAGCTTTCCAACCTCAAAGCGCACCTCTATAAACAAATCCTTTCCAGCCTGCGCCTGATCCGGGGTGAAAATGACCTGGTTGTGCAGTTGCACGAACAGCTCGACTATGCCGAAATCCTGTATAACCAGGGCCTGTACCTGCAAAGTCTGAAAGTGCTGGACCGGATCAAGGAGTATGCGCGGGAATACCACCAGTACAGCTATATGCTCGAAGTCCTTTTCTTCGAACAAAAAATTGAAGCCCTCCATATCACGCGCAGCATGCGTGACCGGGCGGAAAAACTGGCTTCTGAAATGGACGCCGTCAACCGTCAGATCCTGCTGGCGGGAAAGCTCTCCGGCATGGCGCTTCAGCTCTATGGCTGGTATATCCAGCACGGAGTGGCGCGTAACGAAAAAGACGAATACGCGGTGGATGAATTTTTTGAGTCAAGGCTGCCGCCTTCCATACCCCCGGACAACGGATTTTACGAGAACCTCTACCTCTATCAGTCCTACAGCTGGTTTGCCTTTATCAAACAGGATTTTATTTCCTATTACCGGTACACGCACCGGTGGGTGGAAATTTTTGAGAAGGAACCGGCCATGATTGCCATTGAAACGGGCCATTACATCAAGGGCATGCACAACCTCCTGAGCGCACATTTCGACCTGCTGAACTATCCGCGGTTCCTGGAAACACTGCATCGTTTCGAACGTTTTTTTCTTTCTGAAACCGTGCAGGAAAATGACAACAACCGGATACAGACTTTCGTCTATCTCCACATTGCCAAGATCAACCTGCATTTTATTGACGGTACGTTTACGGAGGGGCTCGAACTTATTCCCTACGTGGAAGAAAAGCTTAAAGAATATGAGATTTATCTCGACCGTCACCGGATACTCATCTTCTATTACAAGTTCGCGAGTCTTTATTTCGGAAGTGGCGACTATGAACATACCATCAAGTATCTCAACCGGATCATCAACTGGAAAATGGATCTGCGCACCGACCTTCAGTGCTATTCACGCCTCCTGCACCTGATCGCGCACTACGAATTGGGAAATTTTAACCTGCTTGAATACCTGACCAAATCAGTCTACAGGTTTATGGCAAAAATGGAAAACCTCAGTAGAGTGGAGGAGGAGATCTTCCGATTCCTGAGAAAATCCTTCCAGATGAGCCCTAAAAAACTGCAGCCCGAGTTCAGCAAACTGTTGGAAACACTTAAGACCTATGAGAAAAACCGGTTTGAAACCCGCGCCTTCCTCTACCTGGACATTATCTCCTGGCTGGAAAGCAAGATCCGCGAAGTTCCGGTTCAGAAAATCATTCGGGAGAAATTTCTGGAAAGGAATAAGGGGATGCAGGTGCAGGAATCCTCATCTTAGCGCTGAATTAGAATTCCGGTGAATAAAGTCAAAGTCTGTTTTATTGTTTTTATCACAGTCCTTACGGCTTCCCTGTATTTTTTCCCCGGTCATAACGGCGATCTCCCGTTTTATATCGCGGCGGCGCTGCAGGAAAAGGACGAAAGCGATTCCGCCGCCCTGGAAAAGTCGAAACAGATTATACGCAGCGAGTTGAATGAAGCGGAATTCCCGGCGCATATTTACAGGATAGAACATGCAGAGAAAGGCATTCTCAATTATTACCGCGCAAAACCGCTTTATGTGGCCTCTGTCCGGGGTGCCCGGTGTCTGGGGTGGAACTATACGCGGTCTACGCAGTTGCCGTCGCTGATTTCGTTTTTTCTGATAGGTGTCCTTGTATTTTCCTGGTGCAGCAGGCGTTTCGATCCATTGCCGGCACTTGCCTTTTCGATATTGCTACTGCTGATGAATCCTTCTATCGTGCTGGGCCGCTTATCGAGCCCCGATGCCCTTTCTCATTTGCTGCTGTTCGCTGCTTTCTACCGGATATGGTTTGATAAAAAATATCTGGTGACAGTCCTGCTGCTGACTCTTTCCCTTTTCGTCCGGCCGGACAATCTCCTCACAGTCCTTGTCTTTCTTTCCCTGATGAAAGTCTGGCCCGGACCTAAGATTTCAACGACAGCGTATGCCCTGTCCGTTCTTCTCGCCGTGGCTTCCTGTTTTGCCGTCAATTATTTTTTTGAACCCCGGTTCTGGTGGTTCAGGAGGACGAACAGTCAGCAGACATTCCTATACCTGCAATCCCTGCAGGGTTACCGTGATCAGGTGATGATATATTTGTCGAATCTGACCCAAAGCCTGGTACTTCCGGTGGTGCTGACCGGCGCGGCTGTTTATTTCAGGAACGGAAAACGTTTTAGCAGGCGCGCGCTTTATTTTCTGCGCGCCGTCCTTATGGTAGTGCTCATTCGGTTTATAATTTTCCCCTACACGGAAGAAAGGTTTATGTCATCCTTTTATCTTTGTTCCCTGCTCATACTGCTGGAGGAATTGTTTCGTGGGCCGGTAGAAAGGAATACGGCCTGAAGACGGTCGCCGGTTTTGTAACGGGTTGCAGTAAGGCCGGTGGAATCGAATTAAATATTTAAATAAAAAACGGTTATATGCTTTGTCAAAGGAAAATTGCTACAGCCTTTCTCTTCTCTTTGTTTATTTTTCTCGGATCCGTTCATGCACAGGAGTTGCACAGCCGCTGGGATGAGCTCACCGCCAGCGAATGGCCAAGGGCGCTGGAAGCGTCAAAGCAGACCTGCATCCTGCCTATTGGCATACTGGAGAAGCACGGACCGCATGTGCCGATCGGTTCTGACCTGATACAGGTCAGGGAATGGGCTGCCCGCGCGACGAAACAGGAATATGCTGTGGTGTTTCCGGATTATTTCTATGGACAAATCAACGAAGCAAGGCAACAGTATGGCACTTTTGCACTGCCGGAAAGAGTGGTATGGGACCTTCTGGAATCCACCTGTGATGAGATTGGCAGAAACGGATTTACAAAAATTGTCATCATTAACGGGCACGGCGGAAATCCCCAGCTGATCCGCTATTTCATTCAGACCAGGCTGGAAAAACAAAGGAACTATGCGGTCTATTTTTTCGAGCCGCCTTCCGATTCAGCGTACGAAAGCAAAATGAATCAGCTGCACAAATCAGATCCGGCGGGTGACCAGCATGCCGGTGAAAGAGAAACTTCTTCCCTTTTATACCTGCGCCCTGATCTCGTAAAAATGGACAGTGCAGCCATTGAATCCGGCGCCAATCAGAAGCGCCTGTTCATACCGAATGTCTATACTGCCATCTGGTGGTATGCCGCATATCCAAACCATTATGCCGGCGAGGGTGCGAAAGCAACTACGGAGCTGGGAAAGCTGGTGAATGAGCACTATATAAGTTATTTTGTCAAAGCACTGAAAGCGATTAAGGCCGACACAAAGACGCTGGAGCTCCAAAACGAGTTTTTCAACCGTGTTAAAGGCAAACCGTAGATATGGTATGCTGAAAAATCCACAGAGGGACCCGGAATAAACCGGCCTGCCCCGCAATGAAAAGTACCCGGATAAGCAATTCCTGTCCGGGTACTTTTTTTATTCCTTTCTGAATTTTTCCACTACCTGCATATTTCCTTCCCTGTCCACTCTCAGCGTGATCCAATTCTTTGCGTCTTCCAGCTTGATAAAGTAGATAACGCTTTCAGGAGAATTAACCTCGGTTACTCCAAACATTTTCTTGTCCGGATATTCAGACCGTACCGTTTTCCGCAGATAATTGGGCAGGCGTTTTTCCGAATAGTAGCGCATTGAACTGATAAAGGTTCCGTCTTTTTTAAAGAAACTGGTAGTCCGGATTCCATCCTGGGAGAAATATACGGCATAGGATTCTGCGTATTCCATCCATCGTACGTCAATCGCATTGGGATGGGTTTCCCTGAAAACCCTGACAAGACCTTCATTGAAGTTGTTAAAAGCCCGGGAACCGTATCCCACAGTAACCAGGACGAGAACAATCAGTAGCTTTTTCATGGCAGTATTTTTTAATGAATAAAAGAATGACCACACAAAGCTGCAATACTATTTGGACTACTTAATAATCCGGTTTTTATATAACAGGTAGTCCGGATTAGAGACGGCCGCAGGGGTGCGGACCGTTTTTTTACACCGGCGACTGTATAAGGATCTTCCTATCCTCTTATCGTTTTGTTCAGCACTCCAACGGCTGTTTCCGCCTCCTTTTCATTCATCCAGGCAAAACCCATACGCGTGGAATTGAGCGAAACGGGCCCGACATTATGTATCAGCCCATTGGATAGAATAATTCCCTGTTGTTTTAATTTTTCGGTGAGTGGTGGAAGAGGAACCGATTTTTCGAACCGGGCCCAGATGGCGAGCCCGCCATCCGGAATTTTGAAATGGATGATATCGGAAAGTTTTTCTGAAAGTAAGGAGCAAAGAAAATCCCTGCGCCCGTGGTATACCTGTTGCGTTTTTCTCATGTGCCTCCGTATTTCACCGGAAGAAAACATATCGGCAAGGGCCAGTTCCATGACAGGATCTCCCTGGGTATCGATAATCTGACGTATCCTGGCAATTTCCAGGATCAGGTTGGGCGGCGCCACCACATAGCCCGTACGAATGGCGGGTGCAATGGACTTACTCAGTGTTCCGATGTAAACAATCATTCCTTTTACATCCGCACTGATCAGGGGAAGGATGGGGCTGCTCAAATAATGAAAATCGTAGTCATAGTCATCTTCGATGATAATGAAACCATATTTTTCCGAAAGTTCGAGTAACCTGATCCGTCGGGAGGCAATCAGGGTTACCGTGGTAGGATAATGATGATGTGAAGTCAGATAGAGTGCTTTAATTTTTTTACGCCTGCAGATTTTTTCAACCGCATCGGCATCCATACCCCATTCGTCCACTTTCACACGGATCAGATTCATTCCCGCATTGTCAAAACAATGATCTGCGTAGTAATAGTTGGTGTCTCCGACAATAATGTTTTCTCCTTTGGAAAAAAGCACACGGGTTATCAAATACAATGCGTGCTGGCTGCCGCGGGTTATCATGATGTCTTCAAAATCGGTTTGCAATCCGCGGCTGTTATTCAGATATTCCGAAAGCACTTCCCTGAATCTTCTCATGCCCTGTATTTCCACATAGGAGAGGTACTTCCAGTTGACCGGCTTCGAGAGTATACTCTTGTAGGAACGTCCAAGTTCTGCAAAAGGCATCAGCCGGACATCGGGTCCGTCGTGAAATCCGGTGATATTCCGGTTGGGTAATACGGGTTTGCGTATACTGTTATTCACGGGTACGCGAAATCCGGTTTCCGGAGGGAATGAATTTTTATTTTCTTCCTTCTGGTAAAAACGCCTGGGATTTATCTCCGGCAGCTTCCTGCTGGTAAACGTGCCTTTGGAAGGGCGCATTTCAATCCAGCCCTGAGCTTCCAGCTCTTCAAAAGCACGAACCAGGGTTTTGCGATGCACTTTCAGGATTTCCGCCAACTGGCGGCTTCCTGGGAGTTTTATTCCGGGACCAATCCTGCCTTTTTTCATTTCCTGAATGATGGCATTGGCGATTTGCAGGTATACGGGTATATCGCTTTGTTTTTGCAGGATGATGATGGTGGACCAGGGCAACATAGCGGGCTACGTAAAGTGGACTACTAAATTAGCTGAAAAATAAGTCTCCGGTAGTCCGATTTTCAGCCCTGGCCGCCGGAGGACCCGGGAACGGGTTTTTTGTCCTGAAATCAGGCTGAAGTTCCATTTTTTCAAATTTTCAAACTTTCCCCGTACCTTTGCCTCCCTTATGCTGGCATTTTTAAAGTCAATTTCTCTATAAAATATTGATTTTCAACTGAGTAATGAATATTCGGGGAGCTAATTTTCCCTGTTGTTCATTACCGGGTCTGCATTGGTGGATACTCTTTTAAAAACCTGATCAATAACATATGGCTATTAAAAAAGAAAATCGTCCCAAAGCCACTTTCTCTAAAATTACCATCGGGCTTGCTTCTCCCGATTCCATACTTGAAAGATCTTACGGAGAGGTTTTAAAGCCTGAAACAATAAACTACAGAACCTACAAGCCCGAGAGGGATGGTTTGTTCTGCGAACGCATTTTTGGTCCGGTAAAGGACTACGAATGTGCATGCGGTAAATACAAGAGAATCCGCTACAAAGGGATTGTGTGTGATCGTTGCGGGGTAGAAGTAACCGAGAAGAAAGTGCGCAGGGAACGCATGGGCCATATCAAGCTGGTCGTGCCGGTTGTACACATCTGGTATTTCAAAAGCCTCCCGAACAAAACCGGTTATCTGCTGGGGATGAGCTCCAAAAAACTGGAGAGCATCGTGTACTATGAAAGATATGTGGTTATCCAGTCCGGTATCCGTGCCGATAAAAATCAGAATCCAGGTGATCTGCTTACCGAAGAAGAATATCTGGAGATCCTGGAAACACTTCCTAAGGACAATCAATACCTGCCCGACGACGATCCGTCCAAATTCATCGCGAAGATGGGTGCCGAAGCCGTTCATGATCTGCTCCAGCGCATCGACCTTGACCAGCTGAGTTTTGATCTCCGTGCAGCAGCAGCCAACGAAACCTCCCAGCAGCGTAAGGCAGATGCACTGAAACGCCTTAGCGTGGTGGAAAGTTTCCGCGACGCCAATACAAGAATTACAAACCGTCCTGAATGGATGGTAATGCAATATATCCCCGTTATCCCGCCGGAACTGCGCCCGCTGGTTCCCCTGGACGGAGGAAGGTTTGCTTCTTCAGACCTCAACGATCTTTACCGCCGTGTGATCATCCGTAACAACCGTTTGAAAAGACTGTTGGAGATCAAGGCACCGGAAGTGATCCTGCGTAATGAAAAAAGAATGCTGCAGGAAGCAATCGACTCCCTGTTTGACAACAGCCGTAAATCCAACGCCGTGAAAGCGGAAGGCGGAAGAGCGCTGAAATCACTGAGTGATGTGCTGAAAGGCAAGCAGGGCAGGTTCCGTCAGAACCTGTTGGGAAAACGCGTTGACTACTCCGGCCGTTCCGTAATCGTTGTGGGACCTGAACTGAAACTGCATGAGTGCGGCTTGCCCAAGGACATGGCGGCTGAACTGTTCAAGCCATTCATCATCCGCAAACTGATTGAAAGGGGTATTGTAAAGACTGTAAAATCGGCCCGCAAGCTGGTAGACCGCAAGGAAGCCATCGTATGGGATATCCTCGAAAATATTCTGAAGGGTCATCCCGTGATGCTTAACCGTGCCCCGACATTGCACCGTTTGTCCATCCAGGCATTTCAGCCCAAACTGATTGAAGGGAAAGCCATCCAGCTTCACCCACTCGTATGTACGGCCTTCAACGCCGACTTCGACGGAGACCAGATGGCAGTTCACGTGCCCCTCAGCAGTGCGGCCGTACTGGAAGCCCAGCTACTGATGCTTTCCAGTCATAACATCCTGAATCCGCAGAACGGTACACCGATCACCCTTCCTTCTCAGGACATGGTTCTCGGTCTGTATTATATTACCAAGGGCAGGCGTTCAACAGAGAAAGAAAAAGTAAAGGGCGAAGGCAAGGCATTTTACAGTCCCGAAGAAGTGATCATCGCCTACAATGAAAGCAAGGTAGACCTGCATGCCTATATCAAGGTAAAAGTAAATGTGCGCAACGATCAGGATGTGCTTGAACGCAAACTGCTCGAAACAACCGTGGGACGTGTACTTTTCAACCAGTTCACACCGGTGGAAGTTGGTTTCGTAAACCAGCTGCTCACCAAGAAATCGCTTCGGGAAATCATCGGAAACATCATCAAGTGGACCAATGTTCCCAAGACAGCGAAGTTCCTCGACGACATCAAACAGCTCGGTTTCAGGATGGCCTTCCGCGGCGGTCTGTCGTTCAGCATCAACGATCTTATCATCCCGGACAGTAAGGAAGAACTCCTCGTAAACGCGAAAGGGGAAGTGGATGAAGTGTGGGATAACTACAATACCGGTCTGATCACCAACAACGAAAGATATAACCAGATCGTCGACATCTGGTCGAGGGTCGATACCCGTATCACGGAGACCCTTATCCGCGAACTGAGCAGCGACAAACAGGGCTTCAATTCTGTTTATATGATGCTCGATTCCGGTGCGCGTGGTTCCAAACAGCAGATCAAACAGCTGGCCGGTATCCGCGGACTGATGGCGAAACCCAGGAAATCGGGTTCTACGGGAAGTGAGATCATCGAAAATCCCATCCTTTCCAATTTCAAGGGGGGCCTGAACGTACTGGATTACTTCATTTCCACGCATGGTGCGCGTAAAGGTCTTGCCGATACGGCCCTGAAAACAGCCGATGCGGGTTACCTGACCCGTCGTCTGGTTGACGTGGCGCAGGATGTGGTTATTAAGGAAGAAGACTGCGGAACCCTTCGCGGTATTGCGACAACAGCACTGAAAGACAACGAAGATATCGTAGAGCCGCTCTACGACCGTATCCTGGGCCGCGTTTCCCTGCATGATATTTATGATCCGCTGACGGATCAGATCATCGCGAAGGGCGGAGTGGAAATCACGGAAGAAGTGGCAAAGAAAATTGAAGAAGCAGGAATTGAAACGGTAGAGATCCGTTCCGTACTGACCTGCGAAAGCAAGCGCGGAGTGTGCGTCAAATGTTATGGAAAGAACCTGGCTACCGGTTATACCGCACAGAAAGGCGACGCAGTGGGCATCATTGCGGCGCAGTCAATCGGTGAACCTGGAACACAGCTTACCCTCCGTACTTTCCATGTGGGTGGTGTGGCAGGATCTGCATCAGTGGAATCTTCTCTGGCCGCAAAATTTGATGGTACCGTGCAGTTCGACGGACTGAGAACGGTTATTACAGAAAATCCCGATGGCAACAAGGCCCCGGTGGTTATCGGCCGTACAGGTGAAGTGAGGATTATGGACGTGAAGAACGACCGCCTCCTGATCACCAGCAATGTGCCTTATGGTGCCAGTCTGACGGTGAAAGACGGTCAGAAGGTAAGTAAGGGTGATGTGATCTGCACATGGGATCCTTTCAACAACGTAGTAATCAGTGAAATTACAGGTAAACTGAAATTTGAAAATGTAATTGAAGGTATCACCTACCGCGAAGAAGCCGACGAACAAACCGGCCACCGCGAAAAAGTGGTTATCGATACAAAAGACAAGACCAAGATTCCGGGTATCGTCGTGGAATCGGGTAAGGAAACCAAGAACTACAATCTTCCTGTCGGAAGCCATATCATTATGGAAGAAGGCGACGATGTTCGTGCGGGACAGGTAATTGTGAAGATCCCGCGTGTACTTGGAAAACTGAGGGACATTACCGGCGGTCTTCCCCGTGTAACTGAATTGTTTGAAGCAAGAAACCCGGGCAATCCTGCCGTGGTTTCAGAAATAGACGGCGTGGTGGCTTTTGGTAATATAAAAAGAGGAAACCGTGAGATCGTGGTGGAAGCCAAGGATGGTATTGTAAAAAAATACCTGGTTCCCCTGACCCGCCAGATCCTTGCACAGGACGGAGACTTTATCAAGGCAGGTGCGCAGTTGTCCGACGGACAGGTTGCCCCGGCTGATATACTCGCCATCAAGGGACCTTTTGCCGTTCAGGAATATGTGGTGAATGAAATCCAGGAAGTGTACCGTCTGCAGGGCGTTAAGATCAATGATAAACACATTGAAGTGATCGTTCGCCAGATGATGCGGAAGCTGAATATCGTGGATCCGGGAGACACCCGCTTCCTTGAAGACGAAACCGTCGACAAAATCGAGTTCCTCGATGAGAACGACTGGATCTTCGACAAGAAGGTTGTTACGGAAGCAGGCGATTCAACTAAACTGAAACCCGGACAGATTGTAAGTCTGCGCGAAGTGAGGGAAGAAAATTCCATTTTGCGCCGCAACGACAAAAAGCTGGCAGAATACCGTGATGCACATTCCGCCACTTCGGCGCCGATGCTGCTGGGTATTACCAAGGCTTCGCTGGGAACACAGAGCTGGATTTCCGCTGCGTCCTTCCAGGAAACGACCAAGGTATTGTCGTCTGCCGCCATCCAGGGCAAGACAGACGATATGATGGGTCTGAAAGAAAATGTCATCACGGGTCATCCGATCCCGGCTGGTACCGGTCTTCGTGAGTTTGAAAACATGATCGTGGGCAGCAAGGAAGAATATGAATTGCTGCAGAATACGCGCGAAGCCATGCAGTTTGATGAAGAAGAATAGTCGTAAAATTTAAGAATTAATAAGCAGTAGGAAGCAGAAATGCTTCCTACTTTTATGTCCGGTCATTCCTGTTTTTACCATATCTGAAACCTTTGTAAGAGAAAAAAAATTACAACATCTGTCATGAGAAATATCGCTGTCGTTCCGGGTTTGCTCGCACTGATACTTACCGGTGTTCTTTTTTATATGCAGTTTCATAAAACACCGGCAACACATGAACCTGCGGCTGCCCAGGTGTCCGGTACGGTTCCTCCGTCCGGCAATTTCCGCGTCGCTTATTTTAATATGGATTCCGTGGAAACTCGTTACCAGTATTTCAAAGACGTGGTGGACCAGCTGAAAAGCAGGGAAAATGAAATGAATGCCGAGCTCAGCAGTATGGAAAAAGGTTATCAGAAGAAGATATCTGAATGGCAGAAAAAAGCGCCCACGATGACACAGACGGAAGGGGAACAGGCCCAGCAGGAATATGCGCAGATGCAGCAGAATTTCCAGATGCGTAAGCAGAGTCTTCAGGAAGCCCTGCTCAAACACAACGAAGACATGAAGACCGACATCCGGAAAAAAATCGAGGATTTTCTTAAAAAATTCAACAAGGACAAGGGATATAACTACATCATCTCTTACGAAGCCAATTCATCCGTTTATTATAAGGACAGCACCAACAACATTACGGATGAACTGATCGCGGGACTTAACGCGGACTACAAGGGCAAGACGAAAAAGTAGCCACCGGGCCTTCCGGGCTTTTGAAACGGTTTTACTATCTTCCGGTCTAAATCATCTTATGTCCGGAGAAAGCCAGTCATTTAAACCCACCCTGGGACTGACCGACGCAACCATGATTGTTGCCGGCTCTATGATCGGTTCAGGAATTTTTCTCGTCAGTGCAGACATTGTCAGGAATGTAGGAGGATCGGGCTGGCTTATACTTGTCTGGGCCATTACAGGTTTCATGACCCTGACGGCCGCCGTTAGTTATGGCGAGCTCAGCGGCATGTTTCCAAGAGCAGGGGGGCAATATGTTTATCTCAAAGAAGCTTATAATCCGCTTACCGCTTTCCTGTATGGATGGAGTTTTTTTGCGGTCATACAAACCGGCACCATCGCAGCAGTAGGTGTCGCATTTTCAAAATACGCGGCCTACCTGATCCCGGCGCTTAGCGAAGACAATCTGATCTTCAGGCTTCGTACGGGCACCAACGCCTGTGGTGCGGCTACTTATTTCTCAGTCAGTGCGGCCCAGCTTGTTTCCATCGGAATTATTTGCTTTCTCACCTACACCAATACCCGCGGGGTAAAGGGCAGCAAGTGGATCCAGAATATTTTTACATCTACGAAACTGCTCGCGCTTTTTGGATTAATCATCGCAGGATTTCTTGTATTTCATCCTGAAATCTGGCATGCCAACTGGGCAGCTGCCTGGCAGGCTACAAGGTCCACGCTGAAGGATGCCTGTAATCCTTCCCTTGGGTTTAATATAAGTCCGATCGCGGGAGCGGCTTTATTCGGCGGCATCGCGGCGGCCATGGTGGGCTCCGTATTCAGCAGCGACGCTTGGAACAATGTCACCTTCATTGCGGGCGAGATCAAGAATCCCCAGCGTAATATCGGCGCTTCCCTTTTCCTGGGGACGCTGGTGGTTACCATCATTTATATTTCAGCCAACCTCATGTATCTCGCTGTGCTGCCCATGAATGAAATCGCCCATGCGGAAAAAGACCGCATTGCGGTCGTGGCGGCCCAGGTGATCTTCGGTCATTCGGGAACGAAGATCATCGCCCTTCTCATTATGGTTTCCACCTTCGGTTGTAACAACGGACTTATCCTGGCGGGCGCCCGTGTGTACTATACTATGGCAAAAGACAGGCTTTTTTTCCGCCAGGCAGGCAGGCTGAACCGACAGGCCGTACCGCAGTGGGCCCTTTGGGCGCAGTGTGTAGTGGCTTCCGTCCTCTGCCTCAGCGGGAAGTACGGGGACCTGCTCGACATGATTTCTTTTGTGGTCGTAATTTTTTATGTTCTCACGATAGGGGGTATTTTTATACTCAGAAAGAAACGACCCGATATCCCGAGACCCTATAAAGCCTTCGGTTATCCCGTTCTTCCAGCTTTATACATCCTGATGGGCAGCAGCTTTTGCATTCTGCTCATTATTTATAAACCGGAATTCACCTGGCCTGGACTGATCATCGCCCTGCTGGGGATTCCCCTTTACTATATAGCGCGTTCGGGACACCGCGATAAAGCATCCGCATAATATGGCTTCTGTTGATTTTAAAAAGCTGTTTAATTCATTCCCCGATATCCGGATCGGCGTGATCGGTGATGTTATGCTGGATACCTATTGGTGGGGGTCTGTGGAAAGGATCTCCCCTGAAGCACCGGTACCCGTGGTTACGGTTAACAGGAAAGAGCTCAGGATTGGCGGAGCGGGGAATGTCGCCCTGAATCTGGCCGCCCTGGGAACGCCCGTGTCCCTGTTTTCCGTTCTCGGAAAGGACGAGGACGGTGAGGCCCTCAGGTCACTGCTGGAAAAAAACCGGATCTCCACCGGATACCTCATGCATTCGGAACAGCGCATCACCACCAACAAAATGAGAGTGATCAGCAGAAACCAGCAGATGATGCGGCTGGATTCGGAGACCGTGCAGGAACTTTCAGCAGATGCAGAAGCCGGTTTGCTTTCCCGTATCGGGCAATTCATCCTGGATGAAAAACCCGCAGCCCTGATTTTTGAAGACTACAACAAAGGAGTGCTAACCCCCCGGGTGATCCGGGCCGCCATTGATCTATGCAGGAAGCATTCTGTCGTGACGGCCGTTGATCCCAAGAGAAAACATTTTTTTGATTATTCCGGGGTGGACATTTTCAAACCCAACCTGAAAGAGGCCCGGGAAGCATTGAATCTTCTGGTAGAAGACGTTTCCCAAAAAACCCTCGATTCGATCGACCATCAGCTGAGGTCGCAACTGCACCACGCCATTTCCCTGATCACCCTTTCTGAAAAGGGCGTCTATGTTAAAGATGAGCGGACTTCGGCCATCGTTCCTTCGCATATACGGGATATCGCCGATGTATCCGGTGCGGGAGATACTGTTATTGCTGTAGCCACGCTGATATTTGCCGTTACAAAAAATACGCGTCTTATGGCCGAGATCGCCAACCTCGCCGGCGGCCTGGTTTGCGAATCGGTTGGGACGGTAGCCATTGAACGAAATACCCTCTTGGAAGAGTGTGAGAGAATATTAGACCATGTATAAATACGCCGTCATAGTTGCAGGCGGAATGGGGACCCGCATGGGTAGCGCCCTTCCCAAGCAGTTTCTCCCCGTTCATCAGAAGCCCATCCTCTGGTACACGCTGAATAGTTTTGTAAAATCCTTCCGGGACATCCGGATCATCCTTGTCCTTCCCTCCGAATACCTTGATGCCGGCCGATCCGTTGCAGAGGAATTTCATAGCGGCCATTTGCTGGAGATCATACAGGGAGGACATACGCGGTTTCATTCAGTGCAGGCAGGACTTTCCCTTGTACATGAAGAATCCGTCGTCTTCATACATGATGCGGTACGTTGCTTCCTTCAGCCTTCGCTTATCCATCACTGTTATGAAGAGGCGCTGGTACACGGATCAGCGATTCCATGCGTGGAACCGCAGGACAGTATCAGGATCCTGGAAGGCGACGGCAGCCGTTCAGTGAAACGGACCGGCGTGCGACTGGTACAAACCCCCCAAACTTTTCTCAGTCGTATTATCCTGCCCGCTTACCAGCAGGATTTCCGGGATGAATTTACCGACGACGCTTCGGTGGCCGAAGCTTCCGGGAACAGGATACACCTGGTGGAAGGTGATCCCGGGAATATTAAAGTCACTACGCCCGTTGATCTTTCCCTTGCTGCGGAACTACTGACCCCGCCTCACACATCCTGACAGGTTTCAGCGTCTATTTCTTTTGCCAGAGTATTCTCCCGAGCGGATCACGAAATGCGACAGAATAGTTTTCCCGGAGAAAATCCTGCCAGAGACGAAAGGCGTCCGGATCCTTCATGTCATTTCTTGCCACGGAACAATCCAACACCCAGCGTGTTTTATGCCGAAGCAGATCATCTTTGATCGAATTCAACTCCCGGTGATCCGAATCCCAGGTGTTGCTCCAGTTCCATAAATATGTATAGATCCAGCGCGAGGGTGAAAGAATTTTGTAGTGATTGTAGAAATAAATCAGGTTGGAGTCGTCGAACACATAAAGGTCATAGTCCGAAAGCTTGCTGCTGTCAAGCTTTTGCGTAAGCGCTTCCACTGCCCAGGGATTCTTCTGTATTTTAAAGCTGGACACATACCGGAGAAATCCCAGGGAAAGATTAAGACAAAGCAGGGTTCCGAATACCATCTGCGCCGATCTCTCCTGCATAAACGTTCCCTGCGTTTCCGTGAAAACGAGGTAAACCAGAATAGGAACGGAGGCGGCCAGTGGCAGGAGGTAATAAATAAATCCGCCCTGCTGATCAGTGAGCCTGCCCGTGAGCAGCTGGTCTGAAAAAGAAAGTATGAGGGTTAAAAGGCCCATGAGGACAAGGCCTTTCCGGTTCGTTTTCAGGAAGAGGGCGCAAATTCCGAGCACGAGAGAAATATAAAAAGCCATCTCGTATTCACCCTGGTGGAGGTAGTGTTTGACAGATTTTATTCTTTCCAGGAATCCGGCCTGGGGGCCAGGCGGGTGGATATTGAAAAGAAAAGCGTCTTTCCACATTGCCATGAGGGCGTGGTGATTTCTGAAGTATATCAAAATGGGAAGGGTTACTGTAAGAAACCCCGCCATGCCGGACAGAATTTTTTGCCCCGGACCAAATGAATTGTCAGGATCCTGCCGGACCAGGGCGTAAATACCCAGGGGCGCCATGGTCAGCAGAGCATCCTGCTGAAGCCAGAAGCTAAGCCCTGTGAGAAATCCGATTATATAATATTTATACCGGGCGTTGCCCTGTATGACGCAAAAAAAGATCAGCATGAAAACGGCGGTATATTCCCTTGTCATGCCGTTTCCGAAGCAGACGAGGCTGTCCCGAAGCATGAGGTTAAACAATACCGGCAGGAACCATGGCCAGGACATTTTATTTTTTCTGCACAGCCAGTAGAAAAGGAGGGTGGCAAAAACCACCAGCAGGGTATCGAATATCCAGAATACCCACGGGCTTGTCCAGAAATCCACTGCATTAAAAAAATAGATCAGGGGAGGTTTATGATCGAAAAAATCGAGATAGGGCACGGCCCCCTTGCAGATGGCCATTCCGGCATACTGGAAGATTTCCTTGTCGTCGAAATAAATTTTAAAAGGAGGCGCATACAGTACATTCAGGAGGATCGACCCCAGGATGAGAAACAGAACCGGATATTGTCTTTTCTTCAACATATATACTATTTGAACAATCGAAACGGAAATGGCAGATGATTCATGACCAGGTGCGGATAGGACATTTTTTCGGGGCCGAAAAGCGCATCAAAAAAAGAAACACCGGGAATATCCGACCCTTCAAACCGGAACACCCTGCCTGAACCGGCGTGCCGGCGTATGATGGCGTCGGTCAGAAAATAGAAAGCCCCCAGTGTCTTCCCCTCTTCCGTACTGCCGCCCAGCAGCGAATAAATAAATCGTTCATCTTTCAGTACCAGGTAGTAGGCCGCGATACGGCCGTCGGAGGTAAGGGTCACCCAGGCTTCCGCTTCATTGTTCGCCATGGCCGCTTCCGACGCGCGGATCAGTTTTTCATATACCGCACCGGTAATTCGGGGATGCCTTGCAGCATATCCCTTTCTGTACAAACTGATTATCTGTGAGGGATCGGCCTCCCTCGAAACCACCAGCTGACTTTCAGTTGCTTTTCTCATCATCCGGGCGGCCAGTCTTTTGTATTGACGGGCCAGTGTTTCATAATTTTTGCCGAGGGGTAAAAAATAATTGGTCCGGCCGTACTGGCACAGCTTCAGCTCCCTGTCTGCATGGGATACGAAATTGCATTCATTCAAATCTATATCCCAATAAATATACCGGTCCGGGATTTTGTGGAGAAATGCGGAAATTTCAAAGGGCTGGTCCGTGGGCCCGAATACACCCAGTGATTTTATAAAATAAGGCTGGTACAGATAATAAAACCCATATTTTCTTTTCCATGGCAGTGGCATAACTCTTTCGTAGTCGCCTTCTATGAGCGCGGACCAGTTTTCCGCCATCATGTCCAGCCACCCTGTCTTCGCATAGATAAGACCGTGAGGAGAGGTTTCAATGCGGTGATCCCATCGCTGCGGATCGATCTCGTTCCGCCAGGCAAATCGTATGTCCGGATGAGGGTTACTCATACATGGCTGCTTTGCGAATCATTTTTTTATAAGGGATGTTTCCGATATCGATACTGAATGTAATTTTTTTCCAAAAATCCAGGCCCCGCATGGCATCGTTAAAGTCACTGCTGTAGAACAACGGTGCATACACGTTTAGTACATTATGAAAAAGGCAGAGCTGTACGCCGCCCGTATAAAGAAACCGGCTGGTAGGCGGGTTATTCTCCCAGGCTTCGGCATAGGTCCCGAAGTCAAAGAAAAGACGGACCGGGAGCGGGAAAGGAAACAATCCGTTCGGCAGGGTCGTATTAAAATTCATGGCAGTCACCCAGCTGCCCGACCTTCCCTGTACGTAGTCAAAAGCATCAGACCGGAGTTTCAGTCCTCCGTCGCGGTTCATGATCTGTTGAGCGGGAAAGCCGCCGTTGGGCACAGATGCATTTTCCAGAGCGTAGGAGGCCGACCGGCCGATAAAATAGTCCTCATAGAGATAGTCTTCATCACCGTTCACTCCGAGCAGTTTCGGCTGGTAGCGGAAAACTCGGTCTGCATCATCAGGATGCCAGACGCCGAACAACGCCGCGAAAAAACGGGTTGTCAGGCCGCCGCCTCCGGGGTAATTGAGGAAATAATCAGCGTGCAGGTTGATCCGGTAAAAAAGTTCTGACTGTTGCAGTTCAACCCGGAAGCCGTAAGGATAGAGTGCCCTGTCGTCCCGCAGGTTATAGCTAAGCTGGTTCACGTAACGGTAACGGGTGCTCAGTGCATTGGGGTGAATGAGCGAATCGGTGGATGATACGGCAAAATCTTCAAAAGAAGTTTCGCTGATTCCATAGAATTTAAAATCCAGCCATTGCCGGATGCTGCTCCTTGCTGAAGAAGGGCGCAGGTCGATGCGCAGGTAGGGCACAACCTTAGCCCAGGTTTCAAAAATGTTTTTGCCCAGGCTGTCGGTAGCATGGTTACTGGAAAAAGTGGATCCGTTAATTCCCGCGGTAATTTTTCCAATGCCTGTTCCCGGCATCCAGGAATAAGATATCCGTCCCAGGCCACCCAGCCTTCGGGACTGAAATCCATAAAGCGGAGCCAGCAGGAACTGAAATCTGTTCTCCGGTACACTGAAATTGTGGATCAGGCCGCCCAGCATGAACCCGTCGTACCGGTTATATCCGGGGAGCGGAGAGAGGCCGATATAATTATACTTTGCCGAGTTTGCGGCTGAAAAAAGAAATACGGGTTTGAGGACCTTTTCCCCTGGCGGTGGCAAAAAGGAAGATCCATTCTGCATAGCTGCAATGAAGGGACTAAGCTGTGATGATCCGCTACTCATCAGCGCAAAAAAATCGTCAGGATATGGATGCCCTGACTGCCAGACGGAAAAATATTCCCTCATCCTGTCGTCAAAACGTTTTTCTCCCAGCGAATCTCTCATTGAGACCAGGAAAAGAGAGGCAGCCTGACCGGCTATCAGTGAATCATTGGCCACAGAGAATTCGGGTGCGGGTGTGGGAATGGGCTGGGCGGTCTTATTCTGGTATGCATTCCTAAGCCAGAGGTTGTTCTTCATATACAGGGAATGACCTCTTTCCTGAAAATCTGCTCCCAGCGAAAAACGCCTTTCATAATACTCCGTAAAGCCCTTTGAAAACCAGGGTTCATTTCGCTGGTCAGTATTCATGCGGGTTTCAAACCACTGGGCAGCAATCGCCCTGCGCAGATCGGAAGCCCACGTTTTTACTGAGGGCTGAAAAGAAATTAGACCGCTGAACTCCTGGTTCGGCATAGGCGTGGATTCAACCAGGGTGAGAGACTCCCATGGATAAGGGCCAAGCCATGCCGATAGTTGTACCAGTTCCTGCTTTACCATGTTCAGGAGAGCAGTTGAGCCGGTAAAATTTTTTCGGTGAAATAACCGGACGGCGATGGATTTTCCGGAACCGATCTCCATCGTGGCAGCAGCTATTTCAAACCTGCCTGCCACCCAGGCCAGGCTGTTTGCCTGGCGAAGCGAAACGTGAAGTGTATTCTGTGAAGAGGTATTTTTGGCTGTGTCAGGAATGGCCCCGGCAGCCACTTTGTAGGAAGAAGGGATTTGAAGATCCATACTGAAATCCGACGGCTCGTGATAAGCGCCGCCCTGCAACAGAAAGGGCATCGGATGCCATCCCTTTTCATCATAAACCGCCGGTTCAGGATACCAGTTCCGAAGCTCCATTTGTTTTTGTCCGTAACCAAAACCATCGAAGTCAAAGGGGAGTTTCAGGTGAAAGGAAGTGGATATGTTTATGCTTCTGCCAGGTGGCAGCGGCTGCGGAAGATTCAGTTTCACCACGTCGAGGAATTCGGGATGATCGGTTGTGGTACTTAGCACACCGTTTACGCGAAATTCCAGGCGGTTGAGATAGCCTTTCTGTTCCCTTGATGAAAAATAGAAACGCAGGTCGCCGTTTTCGAGCTGTTGTTCGGTGTAAAGCGTCCGGTCGTTTCGATAAGCGTTTGGCCAGAGTTGAAACCAAATGAAGCCGAGGGTGTCGGGGGAATTATTGGTATAATCCAGTTTCATGATTGCCTGCAGGGATTTCTGCGCGCTGTCGAAAACAACATGAAAATCATATCGCAGGTTCTGTTTCCAGCGGGGTTGGGCCAGTCCTGCGAGGGAAAACAGCAGCAGCGGGATGATCAGCAGTTTTTTCAATTGGAGGATTTATACTCAGCGACCCTTGCCTTTCAGGATCGTGAGCAGGGTAAACATCATGATCTTGAAATCCAGTGCCAGGGAAATATTCTCGATATAGATCAGGTCGTATTTCATTCTTTCAACCATCTCTTCAACGTTTTCTGCGTAACCGAATTGTACCATTCCCCAGGAAGTCAGTCCCGGTTTCACTTTCAACAGGTATTTGAAATAAGGTGCGATCCGGAGGATCTGATCAATATAAAATTGTCTTTCCGGCCGAGGTCCTACCAGACTCATATCGCCGCGGATCACGTTCAGCAGCTGTGGCAGCTCGTCAATCCGCCATTTTCTCATGGTTTTGCCCCAGCGGGTAATTCGGTCGTCGGTTTCGGATGAGAGGCAGGGTCCATTTTTCTCCGCGTCCCTTTCCATCGATCGGAATTTGTGGATGATGAATTTCTTTCCCTTGTATCCGGTGCGTTCCTGGCTGTAAAAAACGGGTCCGGGTGATCCCAGTTTTACCCTTATGGCTGCATACAGCAGCAGAGGCGACAGGATAATGAGGGCGGCGACAGAGAGCAGCACGTCCAGCAGCCGCTTAATATGCAGTTGCCATTCGGGCATCAGCCCTGTATGAATATCCACCAGTAAAGCGCCGAACAGGTTGCTGGTCTTTACCGAACCGGAAAGGATGTCCAGCATATCCGGAATGATTTTGATTTCTACATCCTTTTCACTGAGGCGCTGTACCATGATGGCTGCCTCCGCAGATTCGTTTCTTTCCATGGCCAGTACCACCAGGTCGATGTTTTCCCTGTCTACAATGGATTCCAGCTGGTCCGAATCACCCAGGCGGGGCAGGGGAACAGCGTTGGAAGCCACTGTAGTTTTCGGTTGTACATAACCGGTATATGTATAACCAATGGAACGAAGACCCTCCGTTGTTTCCTGAAAGGTTTTCAGTCCGATATCGCCGGAGCCAAGCAGCAGGCTCCTGAACTCCACGGCTCCGCTCCGGATCTGCTTCTTCGTGAGCGTGAGCAGGATCCAGCGTCCGATCCAGGTCAAAAGGAAATGGAGCAGCAGGAACGTGAAGTAAGCCTTATAATAATACCTGTAGTCAGTTTGCGGATCGTTGATGACAATGGCAAAAAACAAAACAGTGCAGCCAATGAGCGAGGCCAGGGCCGTCCTGGTAAATTCATTCAGCCTGGATTTCCTGTACAGGGAATGATAAGTGCCCGTGACGGCATAAAACAATACCCAGGTGACAGGTATTATGGAAATGCCCATCCAGAAGCGGTCATTGAGGAACAGGCTACCGTTCGTAAATATCACTTCATGAAGCAGCAGGCGGCGGGTAAAATACAGAACGATCCAGGATAGAATGGCTGAAATAAAATCGCTCAGCAGATAGCCGGTGATATGGATCTTTTTTCCAGCCTTTACCATAATCAGCTGTTGATGGAATTGTATTTTATTTTCTGAAGGATCTGGTGGGCTATGTCCATCGCGCGGTAACCATCGAGTTCGGAAACCGTGGTCGGCCTGTTATACAGTATGGACTCCGTAAATTTTTCCAATTCCATCCTGATGGCGTTAACTTCGGGTACTTCCGGGTTGCGGACGAGGATGGAGCGGGGGCCGTTCATCGTTTCTATTTCAAAAGAAAATCCATCGGAGGTTTCGCCGGTATTCAGACTGATGATCTCTGATTTTTTATTCAGAAAATCGACACCTATATAAGCGTCTTTCTGGAAAATCCGCATCTTCCTCATTTTTTTCATGGAGATACGGCTTGAAGTCAGGTTGGCAACACAGCCATTGTTAAATTCTATCCGCACATTGGCGATGTCCGGCGTGTCGGTCATTACCGCTACACCGCTGGAATAGATATTTTTCACTTCGCTGTTGACGATATGCAGGATAATGTCAATGTCGTGGATCATGAGATCAAGGATCACGCTTACTTCTGTACCGCGGGGATTGAATTCGGCCAGGCGGTGAACTTCAATGAACATCGGCTGGAGATTCATTCCATTGAGCGCAAGAAAAGCGGGATTGAATCTTTCCACGTGGCCAACCTGAAGCTTCACATTGGATTCCCTGACGAGTTTCAGGAGGGTCCTGGCTTCTTCCATATCATTGGCCAGGGGTTTTTCCACAAAAACGTGTTTTCCCTTCCGGACCGCCATCTCGCAGAGTTCAAAATGGGCCGGGGTAGGGGCGATGATATCGACCGCGTCACATGTATCCATGAGCAGGGCGGGGTTGGTGTAACGCGGTATTGCATACTTTTCCTCCACCGCGGCAGCAGTCTTATCGCTGGGATCGTAAAACCCGGCAATTTCCACGTTGCGGATTTCTTTCCAGTTATTTAAATGAAATTTACCCAGGTGCCCCGTTCCGAATACGCCAACTCTTAACATCCGCTTATTTTATGGCTTCAAATATAGAGAATGTGTAAGGATGTGGGCAAGAAGGTTTTCAGGCAACAGGGATCAGGCCCTGCCGGGTTTTGTCACCTGTTTACGGCCCATGCGAAGACGCAGGTACTTACTGAGGTTTGAAAAGGTTACGGGGATATTCTGCTGCGGAAAAATCTTGGCCTTGATCAGCCGTATCACCGTATAGCCAAAGACGAAGACAAAAAGGATCAGAACGATATTAAAGCAAAGGCTGTATTTCCTGAGTAAAAATGTGCGCATGGAAATGCTGTCCGCCTTTTCTTTACCGAGCACGAGGTCCAGCATTTTTTTGGTTGCCGGCAGGAGGACCGGGATCTTGGTCCAGTTGGTGTAGCGGACGTCTTCATAGTCGTATTTGGTATCATACCCGGCCGGCAGTTGTTTTTTGTAGTATGCCCAGTTATTCTTCACCTCATCGAATGCAGCCAGTTTTCCATCCGGCCTGACGAAATAAACATCATAGAGCGGGTCAAGGACTACCCAGCCATGGCCTGATCTTGCCTCAACGATATTATGAGCCGCAAACACACCTCCCGCTTTCATTTGTGCAATACGTACGTCATAGTGGTATCCCTGAAGAAGACGGGCGAGAACCATGGAAAAACTGCCGCAGGCACCACGTGCTGTCATCAGATCGATGGAAGTCGGGTCGAGAATACTGGATTTGATGCCATCGAAATCCTTGCCTTCGAAAACGGCACCTCTGTTTCCAAGAAGGTTGTGGCAGGAGTGAAGAATTTTTACCAGTACAGCATCCTGGGAATCGCTGCTTGTTAACCTGCTGTTTATATCCTGATGAATGGCACGGAAAAGTTCCTGCTCGTAGTTGGCCTCCATTTTAAAATAAAAAAGGGAAGCGAGCAGAAAGCCATTCAAAAAAGTAAGAAAATAAAGATTTTTAAAAATTCTTCTGATCATGCTGAGCCTTGACATCGCCTGAAGCGACCTTTTGATTTTATAATCGGCCAACGGTTTTTACACGTTGGGTTTTCACGGGGATCGAAAAGGGTCGAAAGCTTGGGAAACAATCAGTCAGGAATCACGAATCTAATCAATTCCCCTTTTGCAAGCAATTTTTGGACCATTAAATCCAATAAATATCAGGCCGAATTGCGGGCTGCATTGATGATCCCGAAGGAGCAGCGGATGATCAGTTTTTCATAAATCTTTTTCATTGCCGAACCCGCCTGTTCGGCTTCGCGGAATTTGACGATGGCAAACTGCTGTATGGTACTGAGGGGCAGGACAATCCTCTCGCGCATCTGGATGGAAAGCTGTTCGATGGGATAGTCAGACATAAGTTCCTGTTTCCCAGATAATTTGAATATATATTTTTTAGTCAGTTCAAATTCATTGAATATCATCATCCAGATCTCGCCGAATAAAGGATGGCGGGAATAGGATTCGGTGAGAGGGAAAAAACACTTTTTCATGGCCATTTCGCTATTGTCCAGCAGGGTCTTGAAATAGGGGGAATGGGTATAAAGGTTTTTCACCTGTTTCCATTTTCCCTTCTTTTCCATTTCCAAAAGCGCTGTGCCGACACCGTAATAGCCCGTTACATTCTGTTTCAGTTGGCTGAAAGCGCCTACAAAAGGAATGGCCCTGAGGTCCTTAAGTTCAAGCTTGCCGGAATTTTTTCTTTTACTGGGCCGGCTGCCTATATTGGTTTCCCCGTAGAACTGCAACGGGCTTACTTCACTCAGGTATTGGGTAAAACGGGGATGGTTTCTCAGATTCGCATAGGCATGGTAGCTGATGCCTGCCATTTCCGTCAGCAGGGCCTCCTCCTCTTCATTCAGGGTCACCTTGCGCATGGAAAACAGGTCGTTGGCGATACCGGCATGGAGAAGCTGTTCAATATTAAACTGGGCAGAGTCCACCGTTCCGAAATTCGAACTAACGGTTTGCCCCTGTACGGTGAGCTGGATTTCCTTATTCGCGATGTTATTCCCCAGTGATGCGTAGAAGCGATGCGTCTTCCCGCCTCCCCGCGCGGGGGGGCCGCCCCGGCCGTCGAAGAAGACCACATGGATGCCATATTTTTCAGAGATGAGGGTGAGTTCCTCCTTGGCCTTATAAATTCCCCAGTTAGCCATCAGGTATCCGCCGTCTTTGGTGCCGTCTGAAAATCCTACCATGATGGTCTGGGTTTCATTACGGCGTTTCAGGTGAGCGCGGTATTCGGGATTGGAATACAGCGTAGCCATAATACCCGCGGCATGCTGCAGGTCATCGACGGTTTCAAAAAGCGGGACGATGTCCAGCGGGAAATGATCTTTTTTCCATCCTCCGAGTATAAAAAGCGCATACACTTCCATCACGTTCAGCGCACTGTTGCACTGACTGATAATGTAACGGTTGCATCCGGCTTCGCCGTTTTTTTCCTGAATGGATTTTACGGCACGTACACTGGCCAGGGTATCGTCAGCCAGTTCATCGTCGAGCGGGCCTTTCGGAATAGCTTTCAGGTGAGTGAGCACTTTAATCTTTTCCTTTTCTTCCAGGTCATCATAGTCATCCGGGAAAATATCATGCTGTTTGTTTACAGCTTTTAACACCCGCTCATGAACTGAACTTTCCTGCCGCAGGTCAAGGGTGGCGAAATGCAATCCGAATATGCGGATCTTGCTGATGAAATTGTCGACGAGCGTCAGGAAAAGACCGTTGTTCTGATAGATGAGGATCTCCCGGATCTTCAACATGGCTTTTAGCATATCCCTGATCTGGAGGGGCTTTTCAGGGTCAGGAGTGAACAGTTCTTTATATAATCTTTCTTCCCATTCGGCGATGATCAGGTCGGCCTCCTTAAAGGTCAGTCTCCTTTTCAGGCGGCGGACGTCCAGGTAATAACAGCGCATCAGGGCCGTGCGAAGGGTGTCTGCGACGCGCAGGGTAGTGTCGGTTTTTACATAGGGATTTCCATCCCGGTCGCCACCCGGCCAGAAGCCCATCCGGATTACAGGGTTTTCGTCGCTAACCGCCTGGGGAAACTGCGATTTGAGCGTGGAAAGAATTTTTCCCGCCGCGTGATAGAACACATTTTCCAGATACCAGATCAGGCTCACGGCTTCATCGAAAGGGGTGGGCTTTTGCTTTTTCAGGAAGGGGGTTTTCCCGAGCTGCTGCATAAAAATGTTGATCTCTGCTGCGTTGTTCTGCACCACGGCCCGGGAAAGATCATTGATGATGCCAAGTACGGGACCCGGATAAAACTGTGTAGGATGTGCAGTGAGCACGATGCGCACGGCATAGTCGCCCAGTTTATCCTTGAGTTCGTCTTCTTTGTCGTATTGAATAATCTCGGAAGAAAGATGTTTAAGCGTTCCGGCTCCGCCCATATCATTTACTTCTGAAAAGGCTGCGTCTTCGAGGGCGTCAAAAAGAACCACCTGCCTTTCCACATACTGAACGAATCGGAAGAGCATATCGGATTTCTCACGCTCGGTGCCCGTGGGGTTATGCTTGCTGAAAAACTCCTCGATGATCTGGACGGGGCTGAGCTTTTTACGGTAACCTTCTTCGCAGTCCGTCAGCAGGAGAGAGAGAAAAATGCCGGTTTTTTCAATCCTGTGAAAGGGCAGGGAGGTAAAGAGGCTGTTGTACAGCTGAAATTTGATGCCCACCAGGTTCTTGAATTCCTGTAATCCCGAGGATTGGTTACTCATATGCGAATTTAAAATTCATTCAACAAATCGAGCAATATCAGTAGGTGAAATCAAAGGAATTGAAAAAATTCTTTGGATATATTATAAAATAACAGAGTTTGTTTCATTTTATTAAACCGTTTTTACTTAGCTTTGAACCCTCTTGCAGATGAAAAGACCGGTTCACCATATCAGCCAATTGTTCACCTTCACAACCGGTGTCACCTCTTCCATTACTATTACGACCCTTTAAGGGTTGTACAATTCCATATCATCCCCGGTCAGGGTTGTCGCAGAGACAGCCGATTTCTCCATTCTCCATTTATCAATTCTTATGCAGATTTTAAAATTCGGTGGCTCCTCGGTCGCCAATGCCGCAAATATCAGCCGTTGTATCTCGATCGTCCGCCAGGCAGCGGAGAAAGACAGAACCCTGGTGGTAGTTTCTGCCCTGGGAGGCATCACAGACAGCCTCCTGCACTGCGCGACGGCGGCCGCAACGGGTGATGAATCCTATACACAATCACTGAAAAACATTGAACAGCGCCACCTGGACACGGCCCGTGAGCTGATCCCACTGACAAGTCAGAGTGCCATCCTGAGCATGGTAAAAAAAACCTGCAACGAACTGGAAGATATTTTAAAAGGCATTTTCCTTCTGCGGGAACTTTCACCCCGTACACGGGATCATGTCGCCAGCTTCGGGGAACTGCTTTCGTCCCGTATTATTTCAGCAGGGCTTGCTTCACAGGATCTGATCAATACCTGGATAGACTCCCGTGAGCTGATCGTTACCAATTCGAAATTCGGCCACGCACAGGTTGATTTCCCGGCTACACAGGCGAAGATGGATACTTTTTTCAGGCTGGCGGAAAGCCGTCTTTTCCTGGCCCCCGGTTTCATCGCTTCGGATCTGCAGGGCATCACTACTACCATGGGACGCGGAGGTTCCGATTATACGGCTGCCATTTTCGGAAGCGCCCTGAACTGTAACCGTATTGAAATATGGACCGACGTGTCAGGTATGATGACAGCGGATCCCAGACTCGTGATGAACGCCCGCGTGATTCCGGACATTTCCTATCAGGAAGCGATGGAGCTTTCTCATTTTGGCGCCAAAGTAATTTATCCGCCCACTTTACAACCCGTGATGAACAAGGGAATTCCGGTCTGGATCAAGAACACGTTCGCTCCGGAAGACGCCGGTACGCTGATAGAAAAAGTAACCACTTCACCCGGCAACAGCATTCGGGGAATATCCAGCATTCACCGCATTGCGCTGCTCAGCCTTGAAGGAAGCGGAATGATCGGCATTCCCGGTTTTTCAAAGAGACTTTTCGAATCGCTTTCCGGGCAACATATCAATGTGATCCTCATCACACAGGCTTCCTCCGAACATTCTATTTGCGTGGGAGTTGACAGTTCCCAGGCGGCCATTGCCAAAGTGGCCGTGGATGATGCTTTTTCAACCGAAATCCAGGCCGCCACCGTTCAACCACTCATTGTGGAAGAGGAGCTGGCCATCGTAGCGCTGGTGGGAGACAATATGAAAAGTCATCCCGGCATAAGCGGAAAACTGTTTGGTGTGCTGGGAAGGAACGGCATCAATGTGAGGGCCATCGCCCAGGGTTCTTCAGAAAGAAATATTTCCGCGGTCATCTCCACCAAAGACGTGAAAAAAGCGGTTAACTCATTGCATGAGGAATTTTTTGAAGCGACCTACAAACAATTAAACCTCTTTATTACCGGAACGGGTAATGTGGGTGGCCGCCTCCTGCACCAGCTCTCCCAGCAAAAACATTTTCTTTTTGACCAGCTGCGCCTGCAGGTTCGTGTGACAGGGCTGGCCAATAGCCGGAAGATGATCATTCAGGAAGAAGGTATTGACCTCAGCCGCTGGGCTGAAGAACTGGAAAAGGGAGAACCCATGAACCTGCGCGATTTCATCCGGATCGTGCATTCAAAGAACCTGCGCAATTCTGTTTTTGTGGATGTAACAGCCAACAGGGAAGTAGCTATGGGTTATGAAAACCTGTTACAGAAAAGCATATCCGTTGTAGCCTGCAACAAAATCGCGAGTTCATCGGTATACAGTTACTACCGCCGGCTGAAAGATCTTTCCAAAGAATTCAATGCTGCCTATTATTTTGAAACCAATGTGGGAGCAGGGCTGCCGGTAATCGGCACACTCAACGATCTGCTGCGCAGTGGCGATAAAATCAGAAAGATGGAAGCTGTACTCAGCGGTACCCTGAATTTTGTCTTTAATCACTATGATGGGAAATCAAAATTTGCCGAAGTGGTAAGGCAGGCACAGGAAGAGGGATATACAGAACCTGATCCGCGCCTGGACCTGAGCGGAACAGACGTTATGCGCAAGATCATGATCCTCGCCCGTGAAGCCGGGAATATCCTGGAGATGGAAGATATCAGCAATCAGGTGTTTCTTCCTGAATCCTGTATGCAGGGATCGGTGGATGACTTTTACCGTGCCATGGAAAAAGAGGAACTTCATTTTAAAAAGCTGTATGAAGCGGCCGCCGAAAAGGGAAAGAAACTGAAATTTGTGGCCGCCTATGAAAATGGTAAAGCATCCGTGGGGCTGCAGCATATAGACCCCGCACATGATTTTTATCACCTGTACGGAAAAGACAATATTGTCCTTTTCTATACTGACCGGTATCCCGAGCAGCCTCTGGTCGTCAAGGGTGCGGGCGCCGGTGCAGACGTCACCGCTTCCGGTGTATTTGCCGACATCATCCGGGCGGCGAATATCCAGTGACAGGCGAAATGGTAAGGAAAATTATTAAAGCCCGCGAGAAACCCAACTGATACGATGAAAGCAATAACCGTTCATGCACCGGCAACCGTGGCCAACCTGGTTTGTGGATTTGATGTCCTCGGACTCTGCCTTTCCGAACCTTACGACATTATGGAGGTCCGGATGCTTTCTGAAAAGAAAGTCATTGTGCGAACGACAGACGGATTTCCACTGCCTTCTGACCCGGCACAAAACACCGCGGGCGCGCCACTGATCGAGATGCTGGCCACACTGAATTCAAATATTGGATTTGAGGTGATCATCAACAAGCAGATTAAACCGGGCAGCGGCATCGGCTCGAGCGCTGCCAGCGCGGCGGGCGCCGTGGTTGCCGCCAATGAACTGCTGGGAAACCCTTTTTCGCGGGAGGACCTGGTCCGCTTTGCAATGTTTGGAGAAAAAGTGGCTTCAGGGGTAAAGCATGCCGACAATATCGCACCCTGCATATACGGAGGTGTAACGCTGATCCGGTCTATCTTTCCCCTGGACATCGTTCCCCTGGATTCGCCGCCGCTGTTTGTTTCTGTTCTTCATCCACAGATCGAAGTAAGGACTTCTGATGCCCGCGAAATTCTACGGAAAGAAGTCCTGCTGAAAGACGCCATCCGTCAATGGGGAAATATTGGCGGCCTGGTGGCCGGTCTGATGAAAAAGGATTATGATTTGATCGGGCGTTCACTGGAAGACGTGATCATCGAACCGGTGCGGTCCATCCTCATTCCCGGATTTGACGAACTAAAAACTGCGTGCAAATCCGCGGGTGCCATCGGTGGCGGCATTTCGGGTTCGGGACCTTCGATCTTTATGCTTAGCCGTGACCGCAAAACGGCTGAGGAGGTAGCGGCTGTCATGAGGTTGCTGTACGACCGTATCGGCCTTCCTTATCATCTTTATGTAACCACCGTCAATGCTTCCGGAGTCCGGTGCATGGTGTAAGTCAAATCATCGACATGCTATTCTATAACCTCAACAAGCCTTCGGAGAAAGCGGATTTCAGAAAAGCCACGATACAGGGTCTCGGGTCGGAGAAAGGTCTTTTCTTTCCGGAACATATCCCGCACTATCCGTCCGAATGGTTTCAGCAGATCGGGAAATATCCGAATGAAGAAATCGCCTGGTATGTCATGCGTCAGTACGTGGGGGACAGCATTCCGGAAGACCGTCTCCGGACCATTCTTTCTGAGACCATTGCCTTTGACATGCCTCTGTTCTCCATCTCCCGGGGCGTACAAACCCTGGAGCTGTTCCATGGCCCCACACTCGCATTCAAGGATGTGGGCGCACGTTTCATGAGCCGCTGTCTTGGATATTTCATGAAGGGCCATGATCAGCCTGTGACCGTGCTTGTGGCTACATCGGGTGATACCGGCGGCGCCGTGGCCAGCGGTTTTTATGATGTGGAGGGTGTAAAGGTTGTCATCCTGTATCCTGCCGGAAAGGTGAGTCCTGTGCAGGAGTTGCAACTCACCACACATGGGAAAAATATTTCGGCTATAGAAGTGGCAGGCAGCTTCGACGATTGCCAGTCGCTGGTGAAGCAGGCGTTTTCAGATGCCGCGCTCAATGAAAAAATCTTTCTTACTTCGGCTAATTCCATTAACGTGGCCCGCTGGCTTCCCCAGCAGATCTACTATTTCCTCGCCTGGAAACAATGGGCGGATAAAAGCAAACCGCCGGTGATTTCGGTTCCCAGCGGAAATTTCGGTAATATCTGTGCCGGCCTCCTGGCCTATCATTCCGGACTTCCGGTCCGTCATTTTATAGCGGCCTGCAATGCGAACGCAGTCGTGCCTGAGTTCCTTGAGACAGGCGTTTTCAAACCGGCAAAGGCAAAATCTACGCTTTCCAATGCGATGGATGTGGGTGATCCCAGCAATTTTGTGCGTGTACTTGCCCTGTTTGATTCCCGTTTTGAATCGCTGAAAGAGATCATGAGCAGCGAAAGTATTTCTGACGAAGAAACCGGATCGGCGATCCGGACGCTATCCGCAGAATACGGATATCCGGCAGATCCTCATGGGGCCGTCGGCTGGCTCGCCCTGCAGCGATGGTTAGAAAGAAACCCGGGAAATGAGGGCTTTTTTCTCGAAACCGCCCATCCGGTAAAATTTCCCGAAGCCGTGGAAAAATTCAGCGGCCATCAGGTGCCCATGCCAGAGTCGGTGAAGGCACTTTTCGGGAAACAAAAGAGGACAGTAAAAATGGACACCGGCTACAGGAGTTTCCGGAACTGGCTGATGGAACATTGAACCGTTAGGGACCACTCTTCTTTCAGGTGACTGTTTTTGCGGGATCCCGCCGGTACCTTTTATGCGGCCGGATTTTGTTCGTTCCATTTTGTTATTTTTATCATCATAAACCTTAAAAAATTAATTATGAAAAAGCTGAAACGACTTGTCGTCCTGCTCATGGCGATGTTCGTGACCATCCTGGCCCGCGCGCAGAAAGTGGAATTGATAGAAGGTGATCTGTCACCGCTGAAATCTGAAAAAACCATTGACTTTGCTTTTAGCTACGACAGTATGATGGTTGGCAAAGGACGTAAAGCCACGCCGGAAACCGAATATGTTTCCAAGAAGACAGCTGAATACAACAAGAAAACGCCGGGTAAAGGGGATGAGTGGGCCAAGGCCTGGAAGGACGACCGGGACTCACGCTATCAACCTGCCTTTACAAAATCATTTGAACAATACAGTTCAATTCAAATGGCTGCGAAAGCCAAATACACGCTGATCTTCAAGACAACCATGACGGAACCCGGATTTAATATTGTGATGCACCAGGAACCTTCGCAGATTGACGGAGTCGCGTGGATTGTAGAATCAGAAAACAAATCTCATGTAATTGCCAAACTCAGCCTGACCAAGGCCCAGGGCCGCGGTTTCTGGGGGTCAGAGTTCGATACGGGTGAAAGGCTTACGGAGGCCTACGAAGCGGCGGGCAGGGGACTGGGATATTTTATAAAAGGAAAATTGTAGGGTAACCGCGGGCATCTGCTCCTGTATTTGAGAAGAGAGTGAAGGGCAGATCTTGCTTAAGAACGAAATAAAAAAGCCGGTTGAAAACAACCGGCTTTTGTTTTATATGATTTGCTCTTTTAATCGAAACGAAGGTCCAGACCGAGTCCGCGCAATTCATGAACGAGTACATTGAAGGATTCCGGTATACCTGCACGGGGTATCGTATCTCCTTTCACAATGGCTTCGTACGTCTTTGCACGACCGATGATGTCATCCGACTTCAGGGTCAGCAGTTCCTGGAGGATGTTGGAAGCGCCATAGGCTTCGAGCGCCCATACTTCCATTTCCCCGAAACGCTGTCCGCCAAACTGCGCCTTACCACCCAGCGGCTGCTGGGTAATCAGACTGTATGGCCCGATACTGCGGGCGTGCATCTTGTCATCCACCATATGGTGCAGTTTGATGACGTAAATAATGCCCACCGTGGCTTTCTGGTCGAATCTTTCCCCGGTTTCACCATCGTACAGGTAAGTATGACCGAAGACCGGGAGACCGGCTTTATTGATCTGTTCAGCAATCTCTTCAACGGTAGCCCCGTCGAAGATCGGCGTAGCGAATTTAAGACCCAGTTTTTCTCCCGCCCAGCCCAGTACAGTCTCATAGATCTGTCCGAGGTTCATACGGGAAGGTACACCGAGCGGATTCAGCACAATATCCACGGGCGTTCCGTCTTCCAGGAAGGGCATGTCTTCTGCACGCACGATCTTGGCAACGATACCTTTATTTCCGTGGCGTCCGGCCATCTTATCGCCCACTTTAAGCTTACGCTTTACGGCGAGGTAAACCTTGGCCAGTTTCAGAACGCCTGCAGGAAGTTCATCCCCGATAGAGATGTTGAATTTTTCCCTCTTGTATCTGCCGAGTTCCTCGTTATACTTGATGTTGTAATTGTGCAGGAGTACGTTCACCAGTTCGTCTGTTTTCGGATCGCCTGTCCATCCCAGGGGATTGACATTCAGGTAGTCGATGCCGCCCAGGTTTTTCTGGGTGAATTTGGCGCCCTTGCCGATCTGCGTTTCACCGAAGTTGTTGTTCACACCGGTGGACGTATGATCCTTGAGCAGCACCTGGAGTTTGGATACCAGAACTTCCAGCAGGTCAGTCTCATTCTTTTCATGCACTTTTTCGATCTTGTCCAGGACCGCTTTCTCGCGCACTTTGGCATTCTTGTCTTTCTTGGCGCGCTGGAAAAGTTTCTTGCTGATCACGACACCTTCCGTACCGCTTGGTGCTTTCAGGGAAGCATCCTTGGCATCACCGGCTTTGTCGCCGAAGATCGCACGAAGGAGTTTTTCTTCCGGAGTGGGATCACTTTCCCCTTTGGGAGTGATCTTGCCGATCAGGATATCGCCTTCCTTGATCTGTGCACCCACGCGGATAATACCGTTCTCGTCGAGATCCTTGGTGGCTTCTTCCGAAACGTTTGGAATATCAGGTGTCAGTTCTTCTTCACCCAGTTTGGTGTCGCGTACTTCGAGTTCATATTCTGAAATATGGACAGAAGTAAAAAGATCTTCGCGAACCACTTTTTCGCTGATTACGATGGCATCTTCGAAGTTGTAACCTTTCCATGGCATGAACGCCACTTTCAGGTTTCTTCCAAGCGCCATTTCACCCGCCTGTACTGCATATCCCTCTGTGAGGAAGTCGCCTTCTTTCACACGCTGGCCTTTTTTTACGGCCGGTTTGAGGTTAATGCAGGTTTCCTGGTTGGTCTTGATGAACTTGGTGAGCTTATATATTTTCAGGTCGTCTTCAAAGCTGACGAGCTTCTGTACTTCATTTCTTTCGTAACGGACATGGATCTCATTGGCGTCAACGAATTCCACCACGCCTTCTCCTTCTGAGTGGATCTGGATGCGGGCATCGCGGGCAGCTTTTGCTTCCAGGCCGGTACCGACGATCGGTCTTTCGGGCAGGATCAGGGGAACCGCCTGACGTTGCATGTTTGAGCCCATCAGCGCACGGTTGGCATCATCGTGTTCGAGGAAGGGGATCAGGGAAGCACTGAGGCCCACGATCTGGTTGGGCGCCACGTCCATAAATTCCACTTCATTGCGGTCGAGCACGGGGAAGTCCCCGGTCTGACGGGAAACGATCTTGTCTTCAACGAAATTGCCTTTTTCATCCAGTGCAATATTTGCCTGGGCGATCTTAGCAATGTCTTCCTCTTCTGCGCTGAGGTAGGTGAGTTTTTTCATGTCCACCTTTCCTTCGCTCACCTTGCGGTAAGGAGTTTCGATGAATCCCATCTCATTGATCTTGGCGTGCACGCAAAGCGTGGAGATAAGCCCGATGTTCGGACCTTCCGGCGTTTCGATGGTGCAAAGGCGTCCATAGTGCGAGTAGTGCACGTCACGGACTTCAAAGCCTGCTCTTTCACGGCTCAAACCGCCGGGCCCGAGTGCGGAGATGCGGCGTTTATGCGTGATCTCGCTAAGCGGGTTGGTCTGGTCAAGGAACTGTGAAAGCTGGGAAGTACCAAAGAATGAGTTGATCACAGAAGAGAGTGTACGTGCATTGATCAGGTCCACCGGGGTGAACACTTCATTGTCGCGGACGTTCATCCTTTCCCTGATGGTACGTGCCATACGGGCGAGCCCGACGCCGAACTGCGCATAGAGCTGTTCGCCCACGGTACGCACACGACGATTGCTCAGGTGATCGATATCGTCGATTTCCGCTTTACCGTTGGTAAGGCGGACGAGGTATTTGATGATCTCAATCATGTCTCCCTTGGTCAGGGTTTTCTGCGTGAGGGGCAGGTTGAGATTAAGCTTGCGGTTAATTTTATAACGGCCTACTTCCCCGAGGTCATAACGTTTGTCGGAGAAAAAGAGCTTGTCAATGATGCCGCGCGCGGTTTCATCATCGGGTGCATCGGCACCACGAAGCTGGCGGTAGATATGCTGTACCGCTTCCAGTTCGCTGTTGGAAGTATCTTTGTTAAGCGTGTTGTAAATGATCGCATAGTCGCCGCCCACGTCTTCTTTCTGGATGAAAACACTTTTCACGTCCATTTCAGTTACGAGGTTGATCGCTTCTTCATCGAGGACGGTATCTCTTTCAAGCACGATCTCATTTCTCTCAATGGAAACCACTTCACCGGTATCCTCATCCACAAAATCTTCCACCCAGGTCCTAAGCACACGTGCGGCGAGTTTCTTGCCGGCATATTTATGCAGCGTTTTTTTATCTGCCTTCACCTCGTCGGCCATGCCGAAGAGGGCCAGGATATCCTTGTCCGTTTCATATCCGATGGAACGCAGGAGGGTAGTGACCGGGAATTTTTTCTTACGGTCGATATAGGCGAACATCACGTTGTTGATGTCGGTCGCGAATTCCATCCACGCGCCTTTGAAAGGGATCACGCGGGCGGAATAGATCTTGGTTCCGTTCGGATGGATTGACTGTCCGAAGAATACTCCCGGGGAGCGGTGAAGCTGTGATACCACGACGCGTTCAGCACCGTTGATCACAAACGTACCGCGCGGGGTCATGTATGGAATATTTCCCAGGAAGACGTCCTGTACGATCGTTTGAAAATCCACGTGCTCTTCGTCGTTACAGCTGAGGCGGAGTTTTGCTTTCAGCGGAACGGCATAAGTCAGTCCGCGCTCCATACACTCTTCGATGGTGTAACGGGGCGGATCGATGAAATAGTCCAGGAATTCCAGCATGAAGATGTTGCGGGTATCCGTGATCGGAAAATTTTCCTTGAACACCTTGAACAAGCCTTCGATGTTTCGCTTATCCGGGGTCGTTTCCAGCTGGAAAAATTCCTTGAATGACTGGATCTGCACTTCAAGCAGGTCGGGTGTTTCCGCCAGGTGTTTAATCTTACCGAAATTTACCCTTGGGCTGAGCTTTGTGGAAGACATATGGTTATTCTCCTGTTTTTTTAAACACTCACTATTGGTCCTTACAAACAACAAAATGCCCTGAAAATTCCATGAATTTCCAATGCATTGGTTAACAGCATGTTATATTGTCCGGAATACGAATAGCTTAAATGGTAATTGAAACGGACGGCAAAGTTAAGGAATTTGGCTGAAAATCACCGGTTCCCGTATAATTTTAGTAATTCCTGCGTCTCCCCGCTTTAAAGCAAAAAAAATGGTGGAAGACCCGGGGCCTTTCCACCATTTCGGGGAAATCTGTCATATTTTCTTACTGAACTTCAACTTCAGCGCCGGTTTCTTTCAGCTTGGCTACGAGTGCGTCTGCATCGGCCTTGCTTACACCTTCCTTAACGGGCTTGGGAGCGCCGTCAACCAGGTCCTTGGCTTCTTTCAGTCCGAGGCCGGTCAGGTCTTTTACCACCTTAACGACGTTCAGTTTGTTAGCGCCGGCGGCTTTCAGGATCACGTTGAAAGAAGTTTTTTCTTCTGCTGCGGGTGCTGCACCGGCGGCGGCTGGACCTGCTACGGCTACTGCGGCGGCGGCGGGTTCGATACCATATTCTTCTTTCAGGATCTTAGCGAGTTCATTGACTTCTTTAACAGTCAGGGAAACCAGCTGTTCTGCGAATGATTTTAAATCTGCCATTTTGTTTGATTTTTTCCCCCCTTCATTGTTGCCTTGGCTAACTCCGGAGGATGTTTATTAAAAAAAATTGTTCACGTTATCAGATCGTTGATCGTTTATTGCAGATCGTTGGTCGATCCGCGATCCACGACTATGCTTTTGCCCTTGCTTCCAGTGCCTGCACCAGTCCGGCCAGTTTGCTTCCGGCATTCAGTCCGCTGATGACATTCTTTGCCGGTGACTGCAGGAGACCGATGATCTCGCCGATGAGGTCATGTTTGCTCTTGAGGGTAGTGAGTGTTTTCAGCTGATTGTCGCCTTCAAACACATCTCCGTCGATAAAAGCGGCTTTCAGCACGGGTTTTTCCAGGTTGACGTCTTTACGGAAACTGCTGATGATGATGGCAGGTTCTTTTGCGTTTTCTGAAAAAAGCAGCGCGGTAACACCATTCAGGGAACTGTACATTCCTTCGAAGCGCTTGGAGTCAAGATTCTCCAGGGCTTTCTTGATCAGGGTGTTCTTGGCCACTTTCATTTCCACTTTCTTGTTAAAGCAGATACGGCGCAGCTTTCCCACCTGTTCTACAGTCAGGGATTCGGTATTGGTGACATAGAAATTGTTGTATTGGGAGAATTTTCCCTTCAATACTTCAATCACTTCGTTTTTCTGTTCTTTGGTCATAAACCTTTTTTTGTCCCGGCGTCATCCTCCCTGCCGGCTGGTAATTTTTAAGGATCCGTGAGGTGCCAGATCCAGCTGGTTTATTGAACGAAAGTCCTGGTGTCGATCGAAATCGAGGGACTCATGGTACTTGCCATAAAAACGCTTTTTACGTAGGTACCTTTTGAAGTGGCGGGTTTTGCCCGGATCACCGCGTTGATCAATTCCTGGCTGTTCTGGTTTATTTTTTCCGGGGTAAAGCTTACCCTTCCGATGGAGGCGTGAATGATGCCTGCCTTGTCTACTTTAAAGGCTATTTTACCACCTTTTACTTCGTTTACTGCTGCTGCCACATCATTGGTTACCGTGCCCGTTTTTGGGTTCGGCATGAGGTTGCGGGGACCGAGTACTTTACCGAGCTTACCGATTTTCGGCATAACGGAAGGTGTCGCAATCACCACATCAAAATCCACCCATCCGGCTTCAATTTTCTGGATGAATTCATCTAGACCCACAAAATCCGCGCTGGCATTGCGTGCGTCGTTTTCCTTATCGGGTGTGCAGAGAACGAGTACGCGTTTGGTCTTTCCGGTTCCGTGAGGGAGGCTGACGGTTCCCCGTACGGCCTGGTCGGCTTTTTTGGGGTCAACCCCGAGACGGATATGCAGGTCAACAGACGCGTCGAATTTTGCGATATTCACTTCCTTTACCAGGGAAGCGGCGTCCTTAAGACTATATGTTTTATTGCTGTCTACCTTGGTGGCAACGGCTTTTCTCTTTTTTGTGATGGCCATGTCAGATTTTTTTGAGGTTCAGAATCAATTATCCCAGGGAGCTTTACCTTCCACGTTAACGCCCATGCTGCGTGCCGTACCGGCCACCATACGCATGGCGCTTTCAACGGTGAAGCAATTCAGGTCAGGCATTTTATCCTTGGCGATGGTCTCAACCTGGGCCCAGGTAACCTTACCTACTTTACTGCGATTTGGCTCTTTGGATCCGCCTTTCAGTTTTGCCAGTTCGAGGATCTGAACGGCAGCCGGAGGCGTTTTGATGATGAATTCAAAGGACTTGTCGGAATACACCGTGATGAGGACAGGAAGTACCTTGCCTATTCTGTCCTGGGTTCTGGCATTAAACTGCTTGCAGAACTCCATGATGTTAATACCCTTGGATCCTAAGGCAGGTCCGATGGGAGGAGCCGGGTTGGCCTGTCCTCCTTTTACCTGCAACTTGACATAACCGGAAATTTGCTTTGCCATGTTTACATTTTTTGGTGTTAACGTCTCCCTTTATCGGGGGAAACTCCCAAACCTTACGGTATAAAGAACTTTCGATTGGGGACGCAAAATTAGGGGATTTCCCCGGTTAATTCAAAAAAAACCACAGGAAAGGCTTTGCCTGACGGGCAGGACGGAGAACTGGCGGATTTCCTTTCCCGGGAACCGTCTTCCGGTCCGGAGCATCTCTAGCGCGGGAAATCACATAAAAAAGCAACGGTCACTCATCCGCGAAAACCATTAAGCCTTGTGATCTAATCACTAAGCGGAAAAAAATGCGCAGCATATTTTTTCTATTCGAACTTTTCTGACTAACTTTTTGCTTCAAACTCCCATTGCACTCAAATCATCTAAAATTGTCTTCAAATTATGGCAAAGTCAAAGAAAAAAGCGGCCAGGAAAAAAGCGGCTCCTAAAAAAAAGGCAGCAAAAAAAGCGGCCAGGAAAAAAGCGGCTCCTAAAAAGAAAGCTGCAAAAAAAGCTGCTAAAAAAGCCGCTCCCAAAAAGAAGGCCGCAAAAAAAGCAGCCAGAAAAAAGGCAGCGCCTAAAAAGAAAGCTGCAAAAAAGGCGGCGAAAAAGGCCGCTCCTAAAAAAGCCGCTCCCAAAAAAGCTGCTCCCAAAAAGAAAGCAGCTCCGAAAAAGAAGGCCGCTCCACGTAAGCCCGCACCTGCAGCACCGGCACCTTCTGCACCCAGCATGGATATGCCCAGCAACAGCCCGGAAAGCTCCAACGGATCCGGCAGCTCCGATCCGGGTGGCAGCTCCTATTAAAATTGGTTTTGCAGTTTGAGGATAGCGATATAACAACACCTGAGCAATAAAAAAAGACGCGTATAACGCGTCTTTTTATTTTTAATTTTGTTGTCTTTTCTATTGGGAAAAAGACGAAGGCCGGAGGGTCAGGCGATTTTCTCGACCTGCATATAATTCAGTTCTACCGGTGTCGACCGACCGAAAATTTTCACGGTAACTTTCAACTTTTTCTTTTCATCGTTCACTTCTTCAATGATGCCGTTGAAGTCGTTGAAAGGCCCTTCGATGATCTTGATGGTTTCGCCGATGATGAACGGTTCGCTCATGCTCATTCCGCCGGCTTCTGCCATTTCATCCATCTTGCCCAGCATTTTATTGACTTCCGCCTTGCGCAGCGCAATGGGATTTTCCTTTCCGAGGAAATGAATCACGCTGGGCGTGTTCTTGACGGCGTCGCGCAGATCGTCTCCCAGTTTGCCTTCCACTACTTCCACCATGACGTATCCTGGATAGTAGTTTCTTTCGCGCATCACCTTCTTACCATTCTGGACCTTGTATACTTTCTCGATGGGCAGAAAGATCTGCTTTACCACTTCACTCCATCCGCCCCTGGAAATCTCCTTATCGAGGTATTCCTTGACTTTCCTTTCCTTACCGCTCACGACACGCAACACATACCATTTGGTCTCCTTAACGGGAGCCTGGCTTTTTTCACCGGAATCGCTCGCGACGGCCTGATTAATTGTTTCCATTAGAATAACGAATAAACGACTTTTAAAATGCCATTGGAAAATACGTCCATGACGTATACCAGGGCGGTGATCAGCAGGGTGGCGACCAGTACGATGACGGTCGACTGCTGCAGTACGGGCCAGCTGGGCCAGCTCACTTTTTCCACAAGCTCCTTGTAGGATTCTCTGAAATAATTGGTGACTTTGTTCACGCTTTTAATTTGAAATTGGAATAATCATGAATCTTCCGATTCTTGCACGGGAACAAGGATTCGAACCCTGATCAAAGGTTTTGGAGACCTCTATACTAACCGTTGTACTATTCCCGTAGAAAGCTAAAAGCTATCCCGTTTTACCGAGACAGCTTTTAGTTGATGCAAAGATATAATAAAAATCCGGACTTTCAGACCGCCTTCCGGCAGCCGGAAAGGATTATTTCAGGATTTCAGTAACCTGACCTGCTCCCACTGTACGGCCGCCTTCGCGGATCGCAAATTTCAGACCTTTTTCCATCGCAATGGGCTGGATCAGCTTAACTGTCAGGGCGCTGTTGTCACCAGGCATTACCATTTCAGTTCCTGCCGGTAATTCCACTTCCCCTGTTACGTCAGTTGTACGGAAGTAGAACTGCGGACGGTATTTGTTAAAGAAAGGAGTGTGGCGTCCGCCTTCTTCCTTGCTCAGCACATACACTTCGCACTTGAATTCAGTATGGGGTGTAATAGATCCGGGTTTGCACAGTACCATTCCGCGGCGAACCTGGTTCTTTTCAATACCACGCAGCAGCAGACCGGCATTGTCTCCGGCTTCACCCTGATCGAGGAGCTTGCGGAACATTTCCACACCTGTAACGGTGGAGTTCAGCGGGGCTTCCATCAGGCCTACGATTTCGATGCCTTCACCTACTTTCACGCGGCCTCTTTCAATACGACCGGTAGCAACGGTTCCACGACCAGTGATCGAGAACACATCTTCCACAGACATAAGGAAGGGCTGGTCAACGGGACGGGGAGGGAGGGGAATATAGCTGTCGACAGCTTCCATCAGCTCATCGATGGCCTTAACCCATTTGCCTTCACCTGCGAGTGCGCCGGTAGCAGACCCCTTGATGATCGGCGTGTTATCGCCATCAAATCCGTAGAAGGTGAGCAGTTCGCGGATTTCCATCTCAACGAGTTCCAGCAGTTCCGGATCATCGACCAGGTCTACTTTATTCATGAAAACCACCATGCGGGGTACACCCACCTGACGGGCAAGCAGGATATGTTCTTTGGTCTGGGGCATCGGACCGTCGGTAGCGGCTACCACGAGAATGGCGCCGTCCATCTGGGCTGCACCCGTGATCATATTTTTTACATAGTCAGCGTGACCCGGACAATCCACGTGGGCATAATGACGGTTGGCCGTCTGGTACTCCACATGCGCCGTGTTAATGGTAATACCACGCTCTTTTTCTTCCGGAGCCGCATCAATTTCATCGTATTTTTTTGCTTCTGCCAGACCTTTTGATGATAAGATCGTGGTGATGGCAGCGGTTAATGTGGTTTTACCGTGGTCAATATGACCAATGGTACCGACGTTAACGTGGGGCTTGTCCCTTTTAAAGGTCTCTTTTGACATTGGTATCTAGTTTTTGTTGTTTTTAAAAAATGAGTCTATTATCTAAAACCTGTTATTACATTTCCTCCCGCGGCCATCACACTATCAGAGCCGTTGAAGAGAATTGAACTCTTGACCTCTTCCTTACCAAGGAAGTGCTCTACCACTGAGCTACAACGGCTTTTTTCGCTATAGCTGTTATGCTGCAAAGCCTGGTATTTCAACCGATCCAGGCATAGCCTGGAAATTGTCCGCCTTTGCGGCGGTTCTGAGCGGAAGACGAGGTTCGAACCCGCGACCTACAGCTTGGAAGGCTGTCGCTCTACCAACTGAGCTACTTCCGCATGATGAATCACTTTACAAAGAACGATTTAAAACGGGAACTTCAATATTCTAATCTGAACTCCCGCATCCGCTGAGCGGACCTGTGGGCAAGGATGGATTCGAACCACCGAACTCGTAAGAGAACAGATTTACAGTCTGTCGTCGTTGGCCACTTGACTACTTGCCCGATTTGCTCCCGCCTGGCCAAACAGTTTCCCCGTAGAAAACTATCAGCTGCCAGCCTGAGCCAGAGAAGGGAATCGAACCCCCGACCAGCTGATTACAAATCAGCTGCTCTACCATCTGAGCTACTCTGGCATGAATTCTATAATGAACTGGATCTTACCGCGATACAAAGAACTAAAACTGATGGAATTATCCCTCTGTTTTTTTGGGAAGGCAAAGGTAAGTGAATTTGTTAAATGGAAAAATTTTGTACTCTTTTTTATGCGGAATACAACATTTTATCTTTCCCTGTGAAATGGAGATCGTGTAAATGAATTGTCCGGTCCTTCCATTTCTTCTCCGGGTTCCAATAAAAAAACCCCTTTCGGGGTTTTCCTTTATGCAGCTTGTTTTTCTTTTTTTCTTTTTATGAGGTTGATCAGTGATCCCATGGCTTTGTCAAATGACTCTTCGAATGATTTAGATGAACATTTTACGAAATAATCCCTTCGGGGAACGTGTACTTTGATTTCTGCAACTTTGTCTTTGATTGTGTGAACCACATTGTCCAGCTTTAGATAAACTTCCACTTTTACGATTCGGTCGTGGAACGTATCCAGCCTCAGTAATTTTTTGTTAACGTATGTCACCAGTTTGTTGTCGGCTTCAAAATGCACAGTCTGAATGTTTACGTTCATGGCTTCGTTTTTAACAATGAAACAATAAATGAAAGAGCGGTTTCCTGCCGATAGGTAGGCAGGAGGTCGGACATTGAAATTAGCGTTCATGCTGTATTTTTCCAAATATTTCGTCCTAAAATATAAGGCCTGGCCGGTCTTTCCATGTTAAATTCAATCCGCCCCGCGGACGAGATTTTTCCGGCATTCTTATTTAACCCGGCTATCCGCGCGGATGAGATTTTTTGTGAACTTCCCTGAGTTTTTCGATGCTGTTATGGGTATATAACTGGGTCGCCGCCAGGCTGGAATGACCAAGCAGCTCCTTTACGGCGTTCAGGTCTGCACCATGGTTCATCAGGTGGGTGGCAAAACTGTGGCGAAGAACGTGTGGGCTTTTCTTACCGATGGTGGTTACCAGGGATAACCATTTTCTAACCGCCAGGTAAGCGTATTTAACATAAAGCGGCTTTCCTTCTGCATTGACCAGCAGGGTTTCAGCGGTATTTCTTCCGGTTTCCCGTTTTTGTTTTTGGTAATTCCTGATGTTTTCCATGAGTTCCCTCCCCACCGGTATGATTCGTTCCTTGTTCCCTTTCCCGAAAACCCTCAGGGTAGAGCCACCGGGATCTACCTGGATATTTTTCAAATGTATCAGCTCAGAAAGACGCATACCTGTCTGGTAAAAAACCTGAATGAGCAGTTTTTCAGTCATGCCCTGCCAGTCATCCGGGAACTCGACCCGGTTAATCAGGGTATCCATATCCTGCTCTTCCACATATACCGGGAGTCTTTTACCCGACTTTGGGCTGATCACGGTGGTCATGGGCGATTTATCCAGTCTGCCTGTCCTTACCAGCCACTTGAAAAAGGATTTAAGGGATGAAATCTTCCGGTTAATGGATTTGGAGAGCATGTCCTTTTCCTTCAGTGAAGCCAGCCAGGACCTGATAAAGGACGCACTTATTTCTCTCACGGGCAGGGTACCAAACTCAGCCTCCAGGTAGGCAAAAAACTGCCCGAGGTCATCCTGGTATGCCCTGACGGTATGCGCGGAATAACGCTTTTCAAATTTGATGTAATCGGTGAAAGCCTGGATTTCGGATGGCAATTTTTCCCGGAATTGGTTGACTAAAGTTAAATAAAAAAGGGCCGTCCTGCGGACAGCCCTGTATAATTTGGGAAATGGATAGTATTAGTCAAACTTGCCTGTAGCCAGCTGCTGCCTGTATACGGCTTTTAATACTTCACCTCTTCTTTTAATAGAAGGTTTGGTAAAAGACTGGCGGCTGCGCAACTGGATCAACACTTTGGCCTTTTCAAATTTCTTCTTATACTTCTTTAAAGCCTTGTCGATGTTTTCGCAATCCTTTGAGTCGATAATCAGCATAATTCTTCTCCTTTTAAAAAATTGAAATTCGGTTTGCAAAGATAGGAAGATTTCCGGAATTCATGAAGAAAAGGGTGGAAATTCCGATTTTTACAGGATGTTTACCGGTATCATAGAATCAATAGGCAGGGTAGAGTCCCTCGTCAGATCTGGCTCCAACAGGACTTTCACCCTTTCTTCCCCTTTGGCGGGCGGGTTAAAGGCAGATCAGAGCGTATCCCATGACGGGGTTTGCCTGACGGTGGAATCGGTAGCGGAAAATCAGTACCGGGTCACCGCCATCGGGGAAACGCTTTCCCGTTCAGTCCTTTCTGACTGGGAACCCGGGTACCGGGTAAATCTGGAAAGATGCCTGCCGCTTAACGGACGCCTTGACGGCCACCTGGTACAGGGTCATGTCGACTGCACGGCCGTCTGTATTGACAAAACGGACGCAGAGGGAAGCTGTATTTTCCGCTTTGAGTTCCCGGAAAAATATAAGGACCTGGTGATTGACAAAGGTTCCATTGCCGTGAACGGCATAAGCCTCACTTGTTTCGACACAGCCAGGGACAGATTTTCGGTGGCTGTCATTCCTTATACCCTCGACCACACCAATATCGGTTCCGTCGGAAAGGGAAGCCGGGTAAATATTGAGTTTGACCTTATTGGCAAATATGTACAGCGGATCTGGGAGAACCGGCAACCTTAACGACTAACAGCGATACAGGCGGATTCCTGCTTCAAATGCCCCGCCTGCCATATAAATATCCTGTCATACGCCGTTGTTTCATACCATGGAAGTCCCCATCGCGTAATCCGGGGACACGATAAACTGTTTCTAACCCAATGGTATTCCGCTTCGTTTATCAGTTTTCCTTTTATTGCATCGGATGCAGTATCCGGAATTCCGGGTCCCGGTATTCCGGTCGTGGTATCAATCGAAACATAACGGGTAGTATCCAGCCGGTACAATAACAGGGCATCCTGAAATCCCATGCGGAATACGAAAGCGCCACCGATTTCTTCGGGGAGGTTCAGATAAATGCTTTTCCCCTTAACCGGATTGTTTTCAAAACTTTTAACCACCGCCCGGGTAATTTTTCCGGCCTGTTTCCAGTGACGATTGTTGATTTCAAGAAAAATCAGCTGATAAATTCCGATAGCCAGGATCAAAACGTAACGGAACAGCGCCCGCTCCACCATCGTGACTATTACGTAGCCAACGGAAAGGCAAAGAAATACCGAGGGGAAGTAGAGGAATCTGTCGGATTCCGAGCTGTGCACGCTGATACCCGTCAGTATCGGAATAAAACAACTGATGGCCAGCATACCTATCATCCTCATCAGGATGTGCGACCGGGGCGAAGGATTCCGGAACTGCCGTACAATGAAGATACCCGCTAAAAGAAAGACAAAGAACGCCAGGACAGTAAACCAGACCATTTGCTGCATAGGTGGCAGCATCAGACGGGCAGCCGTCTTCGCCGCATGCGCTGACAGGGATCGAAGCGAAAAATCAAGGAATCCTTCACCATAAGAACCCAGAAAATACCCCGATACAAATCTTCGTAAAGCGAGATGAAGCAGCAGGGTGAGCGTCAGGAACAACATCCAGGCACCGGCTTTTTTTTGAGGTTCGCCGGAAATCTTAATCCAAATAAAAAATATCAGCGGAAAAAACAGGATGGATTCAAAGGCAGAAAGACCAATAAAATAACATATGCAGACACAAAAGATTTTAAGGGGGCGGTTGCCTATTTTATGATAAATGAGGAGCGCGCCAAGTGAAAAAAAACAGGCCATGGAAGCACCGCGGCCGAGCAGCCAAACGACGCCTTCATTGTGAAACGGGTAACTGAGAAAAAGGACGGATACGCTGAAGGCAAATAATAATTTTCTGTTCTCCGGCACACCGAATGGTGCCGAGAGACAAAGGATGAACAGAAGGAATCCATTCAGTGCATGCACTAAAATATTAAACGAGTTATACACCAGCGGATGCAGGCCGCCGACAAGAAAATTTGCATATATCGTCAGATCGGAGAGGGGTCTGAAGAAGCCCGGTATAAAAATGATTCCGTTGTTACATACGCGGTTGAGGACTTTAAAATCGTCGGATACAAAAAAATGACCCAGTACCGGCAGGTACAACAAAAAAGAAAGCATTACAAACAGAACTAAGAAAAAAGTCTTTTGGATGCTGTCTTTCTGATTCACCGTTATTTCATTAAGAACATTTTCCCGTATCCTTTATTGAAGTATTGGTCTGTGTTGTCGGTAGGCGATTTGTACTTGTCGAGTGACTTCCCGTTCAGGTTAGTCACCACACGATAAAGGTAAACGCCATTGGCCAGACGTGCATTGTACATGTCTGTACCATCCCATTTAAACTCTGTGATGTTTCGTCCGATATGCAGGGGTCCCAGTTCGTCCCTGGTGATTTCACGAACCACTTTGCCAGTGATGGTGAGGATCTGGATCTTGATATTCTGCGGAACTTCACTGCCGGTGATCGTAAATACAAAAGCCGTAGACGTCGTAAATGGATTCGGATAGTTAAGCATATTGGAGATCATCGGCTTGGTGATGATCTTGAAAGTAACCTGATAGGAAATGGTTCCCGATGCGTTACCACTTTTATCCGTCCCCGTTACGATCAGGGTATAGTCGTCTCCCTGCGGATTTATCTGATTTGTAAATACGGGCATGAAGTCTACACTGGCCGTATTATCAGCACTTCCCGAGGCAGGTGTGAATCGCAGTGTATCTGAATTAAAATAATAAGGATGCAGGGAGCCGTCGGGATATCGCAGTTGAACCTTGATTACGGATGTGTCACTCAGCAACAGGAATTTCGACTCGTCCTTCAGCTTGATCAGGATATGTGGTTTTGCTGAAACGATATCATCATTGAGAATATGCACATTGTCGAAGGTCACGTCCAGCAGGGGATTGGTCTGGTCAACCCTTGCATAAAATGTTTTAAAAAGGAAATTGTTGAAATGATACTGTTCGGGCTGATCGTTGGCCGGGTTTACGTCCACATTGATTGTGTTGAGTCCCGGATAAAGCTTCGTATCGATGTCATAAACAATTCTGATCGTGTCTCCGGTGACCAGCGGTTTGGATTTCGGATAGGGGATGATATGGGTTACATTATTCTTATCGATGATTTTGAATGAAATCTTCAGGCTGTCAAAGGCATTCAGGCTGACATTCTTAAAGGCAATGCCAAACTGAATATGTTCGCCGAGTTCAACGGTATCCTTACCCGTCAGGAAAATATTCGGGGCCAGGGCTCCTTCTGGCACAGGCACATAATTAAGCCTCCAGTATTTCAGCTGATAGGGTGTGGCATGCGCTGAGTCCGTTGTCAGCAGTTTCAATTTGATATACGGATGCTGCTGTACGTTCACAGAGGAGATATCCAGATCCTGCGTCGAGGAATTCAGGGAGTATAAAATATTCTCATTGCCTGAAGTGTCCACGCCTATCACCTGTATGCCGATACTGTCGGATGCCGGTGATTCCAGGCTTGTTCCCCTCCAGTGCAGTTCCTTCCATTGCCGGGCAGGACCGAACAGGGGTGATTCCATGCTGGCTGTCAGATTGGGCAGCGGAACATTGGTGGAGAGTACCACTTTATCGAACAGGCCCTGGCTGTATTTGAATTGCGGTATAAAACCGTGATTCCCTTTTTTATACACCAGCACCCAGCATCTTGGCTGATTTACCGAATCCAGTTCAGTGAATCCTACTGCCAGCAGATAATGATATAGTGATTTCTTGCTTCCATACAATGAGGTGTCCGCCTCCCAGGTTGGTATAAATGAATTATTATAATTGTAATCCACACTTCGCACGATCACATAGTCACCGACAGGGACAGAATCCATAAAATCCATCATGAGTTTGCGGCTGGCCGGCGACATATAAGAGAACTCAAAATTCCAGTTTCTGCTGGGTTTGCAGTTAGCGCTTCCGCTTCCGAAGCGATACAGGTTATTACCCAAAGCATCCACATTTTTCCAGGGCTTGAAGGTAGTGGAATCGAATACGTTAAAGATGAGCGATGCGCCGACACAGGCGCTGGCAATTCCGCTTGCTCCGTTTACGGTAACTGAAAAATCCGCATCCCCTGTTCCGCTGGTAGGGTACAAGGACTGGTTAATATAAAAGTTCCCGGTATGTGTTCCAAAATGCCATAACCTGTCGGTTTCCAGGTCCATCCCATTGGGCTCTGAATTCAGGTTCTGGAAATAATGCGACTGGTTAAAACCGACGGAGCTTCTGGAGGAATCGATATAGACAAAGGAGAACTGGTTCCAGTGATATTGTCCGTTCTGCGCGGGAACAATAGAAGTTCTCCAGTAATATACCGTACTGTCCTGGTATTTAATACCCGGATCGAATTCAAAGACGCCTCCGGCAGAAGTAATATTTTTGGTGACTTTAGATGCTGAATTGTAAGATGCGGTTGTATCCAGTTCCATTATATACTGGGTAGGTGACGCGAACGGGTTAGCCGTGGAAGCGTACAGTTTCTGGAACGGATTGTTGATGATGGCATAGTCGTATGGGTAGATGGGCGAGAGTTCTTCCTGGTAAATGAAGATCGGAACGGTCACTGAATTGTTCGCAGTCGTTATTTCACTTACGTCATTGTCTGCGTTGATCGTTACAGTGATGAAGTTCTGTCCTTTGTCGCGGGTGGCGAGAATGGGAATCTGAAGGTGCACGGAATCCGTGAACCGGATGCCGGGAATTCTTTTTCTCATCAGGGTGCCAGAAGAACCGTCGGGATATTTTCGTGTGATCAGAACCGTTATAGAATCGGAAACGGCCTTGCCAAGATTGTAAAAAACCGCGCCCATTTCAAAGTGGTTATCTGAGACCGATATAAAAGTCGGGCTTATATTTACATTCGATGTTTCAATATCATAGTCAGGCAATTTTTCTTCGCTGATCACCAGGGCCGGATCTCCGTGAATTTCCATTTGCTCCGTGCCACAGCGCGCGAAAAAATCATTGGGCAGCTGACTAATCAGTCTGCCGCTGGCATCTTTTTGAATATTGCCGATGCTCTGACCATAGTCGGCATGACCCATGAGATCATACAGGCCGGTAAGCAGGATATTCAGATAGTTCACTACACCGTAGTGAGAACTGGCAACAAAAGCGATCGCACCTTTGCCTTTTGAGAATACATAGTTTTCTGAAAGTGTTTTTCCATTGGCCAGCCTTCCCGGATCAAAGGTGTAATAGTTTCCTGCATAACAGCCGTTGACATACATGACCGGATACCTGGACTGATTCGAATAGATACTCGGATCATCGAGATTAAATCCCAGTACAGAAGAGGAGGAATGTCCAAAATAGGTGAGGACGCCAATCCCGTTGCTGAACAGCGTGGGAAAAAGAGAATTGGAGACCTGATTATTCTGATCGATGGTAGAACTGCAGAAACGGTAGACATTGGCTCCGTAGAGCGTATCAGAGATCGTCTGCTGATAGTAGGACATATAGTTACAAAGCACCGCTTCGAGAAAAGGCTCTGTGGCACCTGTCACATGGATAATATTTTTTCTCCAGGCCCTGCCGGCGACGGTATTTGGCGCCGTCTGCTGAACCTGTTCATATTCCTTTACCTTGTTCAGATAGTCCTCCACTTCCGATCCTTTTACTGCGCCTATTCTCCCTATTGAAACGAGGTTGATTGATCCGGCTCCGTTGGCTGATGCCAACATGGGATCCGAAGCCGGACTCCCGAATGTTGGCACGAGGTTCAATTCTTCCGTTACCGGATTTCCCTGGTTGGCGCGGTATTCCATGTAGTCAAGGCCGCGGCCCATCAGCAGTATATGGGCAGGAGGCTGCATGAAATTGTTTCTTGCGTAGTTGACAAAATTTTTAATGGCCAGGGGATGCTTGGCTATCCCGTAAGCAAACTGGTCAACCAGTTCGTTAATGTCAAAAACCTGTGCATTGTAGGAGCCGCCTTCAGGAGAAGAGCGATAGTTCATGTAGTCGGTTACCGGATTATTTCCATGGCTGCCGGTATAGAGGAGGGGATTGCTGATGATAAGGTAATTCCCCTGCGCCAGCGGGTCGGCATAAGCGATGAAGTTCTTTTTTACCAGCGAGGTAATGGTATTGATATTGGAGGGATCCTCGCTGACCAGGAACAGGTTGCGTGAAACGGGAGCAGGCGGGATGACGAAATTCAAAATACCTGCGACGGGTTGCGTCACGAAACGCTGACCCGTTGCCATATCATACAGAACAGGGTTGGAAGCGCCTGCATTGAAGTTCGAAATTTTAAGATAATATCCTGTAGCCGAGGGCGCGAGTTGGAAATTGAAATTAGCCTGTCCGCCGAAATTGAACTGGCGGGGATAAGACAGTTCGTAAAAAGAAACGACCAGCCTGTCTTCATAGGTTAAAGCCTGCGAAACATTCACAAACTGAAAAGAGGTGCTGGTGCTGTTAAGAACACCAGGCGGTACCGTAATGCTGCTGACCAGGTCGTTGAACCCGTCCAGCGTTGTATCCTTTACGATGTTGTTATTGACTTTTACCTGAATATTTCGCAAGGTATCCGAGCATCCCGCGGCGCCAAACCGGAGACTGGCCTGTGGGCCGCCGGGATAGATAAAAAGATTATTCTGGTTGTCGGTTACGGGTGAGCTTGGTGTACTGAACAGGGAGCTGAAGAATTCCCCTATATCATAGGAAGAAGAATAAATATATTGTTCAAGTACAAACGCGCGCCCGGGATTGAGCTGGTTGTGAAAATAGGAACCCGCCGTATAAATAAAATAAGGTTCCGCGGGTAATACATTTCCTGCGGTATCGTTAGGCATCGTGGCGTAATGACGTGGAATTCCGGTAGAGTTAACCGTTAGGAAATACACTGCCGTGTCTGACTGCAGGCTCCACTTATCCGTATGCTGGTAAGCGGGATTCCGGTAAAGAGGCTTATCGGGTTTACCGTCATTCATCTGTCCCCAGAATTCGATATAATCGCCCGCTGACAGAGGTCCGCTGTTTATGGATGTATAAAGCGGAACTTCCACTCCGTTACGAAAGAGCTGGAAATCTTTCGCATCGGCAGCGGATAATCCCGCGGATGCCAGCACCGATGCCGGAATGCGATAGAGGCCGTTGGAAACAACCTTGAATTTATAATAGGTTTTACTGAAGTCTATCCACTCGTTATAGTATGACTGGGCCATGGCCATGCTGCCAGAAAGCACCAGAAGGAATGTAAACAATTTTCTCATAGCCGGTTTAGTTTGTCGGGGCGGATCTATTTTTTAGCTTTTTTCTTATTATCCACCAGGTCAACCTTTAAAGAAAAAACGTGCGTATATAGCGGGTTAGACTGATTCGCCAGGTTTGAAAATGCATAGTCGATCTGTACATCGCCAATTCGGAAGCCTGCACCAATCGACGGCTGGTAGATCCAAATCTTCTGCGTGTTGGTGGTGTCGCGGTCGTCCAGGGTCTGTTGAAAATTTGCGATACCGCCTCTCACAAAAAAAACATTATTGTAGGACAATTCCAATCCAAGACGCGGATCCACACTTACCGGGTTGGAACTGATCACTGTATTTCTTTTCCCGTCGAAAGTGATATAGAAATCGGCTTCAGCCAACAGGCTCAATTTTTTATTGAGCGGAAAACTATAGCTGAATCCGGGCACCAGCTGCGGAGCGGTGAGCTCAACAGAATTGGAGGGAATATCATTCGACGTGGCATAAAACACTTCGCGCCACTCCTGACTGATATTATACGACCAGGCATTGAATGTGGTTGTCACATCTTTGGCGACCAGTCCGGCTTTCCACCGTTCTCCGACGATCTGAATGGCGGCATCGAAACCGAAACCCCAGGAACTCGTGAAGTCACCAGCCTGACGGTGAATGATCTTTGCGTTGAGTCCGAAATTCACTTTGCGGTCTTTTATCCAGTTCACCTGTTGTGCCAGTGAAATGAGAAAAGCATAGTCGGCTGAAGAAAAAGTAGTGATGTTGCTGAAGTCGATGCTTCCATCGGGCTGCACGAGGAAGACGGTGTTCGGAATATCGTCCACGGCGAACCGAAGCAGGCTAAGCCCGAGTGACCTCTTGTTGTCCTTCAGGGGCAACACGAGGCTGGCATAGTCATACTTACCGACGCCCGCAAAATATTCTGCGTGCATCAGATTGAGCTGGGGGCTGGTGCGGATATCCGCGATAGCGGCTGGATTCCAGTAACCACCGGTTCCGTCATTTACGGAAGCCACCTGGGCATTGCCCATGGCCATGCCACGGGCGCCGGCGCCAATATTCAGAAATTCATTGGAATATTTGGCAAACTGGCCCATGGACCGGTTGAAAAAAAGGAAGGTCAACAACAGGAGTAGCGGGCGACAAATTCTATATCTACGGGCTTTCGGGCTCCTTACCATAAACTAATTCTAACGCGTTTTTATTCAGAATATTGCAAAGATTTCAGGATGCGAATATCCCTTACTTTTGCGAGAATTCATGAGTTCAAATATGACGATCATCGAAGAATTAAAGTGGCGTGGCATGTTGCAGGATATTATGCCTGGCACGGAAGAACAACTTGCCCGGGAAATGACGACCGGATATATTGGATTTGATCCTACCGCCGACAGTCTGCATATTGGAAGCCTGGTTCCGATTCTATTGCTGGTTCATCTGCAAAAAGCTGGTCATAAACCTGTTGCGCTTGTTGGCGGAGCGACGGGCATGGTAGGTGATCCAAGCGGGAAAAGTGAAGAAAGAAATCTGCTTGATGAACAAACACTGAAGCATAACCTTCAGGCAGTCAGAAAGCAGCTCGAGAAATATCTTGATTTCGATCAAGCAAAGGCCAATGCCGCTGAGATGGTAAATAATTTCGACTGGTTTAGGGAAATGCTTTTTCTGGATTTTATCCGCGATATCGGTAAGCATATTACGGTCAATTATATGATGGCCAAGGACAGTGTGAAGAAACGAATCGAAGGGACAACCGGTATGAGTTTTACCGAATTCTCCTATCAGTTGGTACAGGGATATGATTTTTACTGGCTTTATAAGAACATGGATTGCAAACTCCAGATGGGGGGCAGCGATCAGTGGGGTAATATTACTACCGGTGCTGAATTGATCCGGCGAAAAATTGGCGGGGAAGCGTTTGCATTTACCTGTCCGCTGCTTACCAAGGCAGACGGAGGAAAGTTCGGAAAGACGGAGAAGGGAAACATCTGGCTGGATCCCCTGAAGACCACACCATTTCATTTTTATCAGTTCTGGTTGAACGCGACCGATGAAGATGCTGAAAAATGGATACGGATCTTCACGTTTCTCCCCCGGAACGAAATCGAATTGTTGGAAAAAGAACATCAGAAGAATCCGTCTTTCCGTTTATTACAAAAGACACTCGCCCGGGAGCTTACCGTTTTTATTCACGGGCAGGAAGAATTTGAACAGGCGTTAAAAACGACGGAAAAATTATTCAATCCCTCTCTTGACCCGGGGTCCATGAGTGAATCAGATCTTTTCGGGCTGGAGGGAATTGTGAGGACAACATTTTCCGTTGTAGCCTTACAACAGGGGATCGACCTGGTTCAGTTTCTGGCCGAATCGGGCATCATGCCGAGTAAAGGCGAAGCAAGGAAGATGGTTCTCAATGGCGGCATCAGCATCAACCGGAAAAAGATTGATGATATACAGTACAGTGTGGGAACGGAACTGCTGCTTCATGGAAAATATATTCTTGTGCAAAAGGGCAGGAAGAACTACTATCTCGTCGAGGCGAGATGAAAAAAACCTTATTTTTGCGGCCGGCAGAATTGCCCGATAGTATAAAGGTAGTACGACAGATTTTGATTCTGTTTGTCTAGGTTCGAATCCTGGTCGGGCAACAGGAACCCGCAGCGAAAGTTGCGGGCTTTTTTATATGGACCTCTTACCCAATCCGGGAGCCGCTTTCGAATTCGACACGAATCTTTGACATTCGACTAAACGGAAGCAAAAAAGCCATTATATCTCCTTGTTGTATGCCGGGTCCTGAGCGAAATACAAAAGATTATCCGGCGTTTTATCTCTTTGCGCGCACGCCTGTCCTTATCCTATGTCGCGAATATTTCAGCATTTAAAGTAACGACACAGGGCCGGGGAGGTTTTGAAATTTCCCTGCTATATATTTCAAGAATCCGATGACAGCCCTCAGGAGAAGGTGGGTTGTCCGCGGTTTTAATTTCCCATTCGTAGAATAACTTCTTAAGGCCTGAAGATCAGCCTTAATACCAGGTCAAAAAAACGCTGAAAACACTTGCATATCGCGGGTTTTCGCTCTATCTTGGATGTGGTTTTCACATAGAACCCTTTACCCATGAAACGCAATCCGACCCAGGGATCCCTGATCCTTTTACTCCTGCTTTTATTCGCAGGCGCCTGCAAGAAATCAATCGACCAGGTAAATCCGGCAGAGAATCCGGCAGTTCCCAACGACAGCACCACGGCAGTAACCACTGCGACACCTTTTCCGGTCAGTCCGCTGGCCGAATGCGACAACGCGCCGTTCTACGGGGATTCGATCGTCTATCCGCAGCCGTCTGAAGCATCTGACTACTATGTTTACCCCCAGAATAACCAGGGTGTAGCAGGAACTTATTTTTCCTGGCCCGTAGGACTGCAGATGAATTCGTCAACGGGTGCGATCAACATTACGCAGTCAGAAACCGGGGCCCGCTATGCAGTGGCATTTGTAAAAGAAAACACCACAGATACCTGTATGAGCGAACTGATCGTTGGCGGGGCGGCCTATGCTGACAGCGTATACGTTCTTTCACTAAGCAACAAAACAGCCAAGCCTTACTTTAATGCAGATCCGGCCGGTCCTCAGCCCTGTGTGGGAACTCAGGGATCAGGATGTGTATTCGACTATAATAACGCTGCCCATAACCAGGGGATCGAAATTGACCAGAAAACAGGTTTTATCGATCTTCAAAAGACGATGGAGAAAAGTCCCTTCGGACTGCTGCCAATAAATGGTACCACGGTGTACACTACCATTAATTATAAACTGAACGATGCGAGTAATTTTGCACCTCAGAAAATCACGCTTAAAATGGTTTACTATAACCATAAGTCTGATATTCCGCCAGGCCTGCTGCAAACCGTTACCGACAACCTGATTCAAACCCTGAACGACCTGCTGATCAGTAAAGGCCCATCGCCAAGACCTCCTCTGATCGTTATCGTGCGTTATCCATAAGTAGGAAAAACGACAATATTGCGCTTTCCCGGACGTTAGAACAGAGCATTTAAAATCCTGTCTTATGTCCGGGAAAGTTCTTTTAGGGGCCTGTTCTTTCCTGTTCATTTTTGCATTCAAAACATATCGGCCGGAACCTTCTCTGAGTGCCGTATTAAAAGCCTATCGTCACGCCGACCACCTCTTCAACCTCGAGCATGGAAGTTCGGGAACCGACAGCCTTTGCATGAAGGAATTAAAGCTTGTGCTGACGGACCTCCGGAAAATACAGGGCCGTAAAGCCGACAGCCTGACCGTGCAGGCGGCCTATAAGCTCGGCGTTTTAAAAGAAGTTTACAAGGATTTTATGGAAGCCAGATCATCCTATCTGGAAGCGCTCGCGCATGCACACACTACTGATGACAAATTCAGGATGTACGTATTTGCCGGTGCGGCCAGCTATAACCTGAACGATTTCGATTCAGCCACCTACTATCTGGGAAAGGCTGAGGAATTCGATGAGAAAACGGGTCTGCCTGAAGACAAAGCCCGGCTGTACAATACCCTGGGTGTGCTTTATTTTGACAATGGAAACTATCTGCAGGCAAGGAATTATTTTACCCAGGCTTCAACCCTTATAGAAAAAAACAATCCGGAAGACAAACTTTCCCTGAACAGCCTTCTTCTTAATGAGGCCATTTGTTATTTCAAGCTGGAATCTTATGACCAGGCACTGGCGATTTATAGAAACATCCCGGCAGATGACTGGATTGCCGATGCCCTGCGGTTAAATCAGGGAAAAACCTACGCCAATCTGCACCGCTATCGGGAGGCCATGTCTGCTTACCGTAAAGTGGATAAAGCATCCATGCCGGGTGTATGGAATGAAATGGCGCGCGTGGCGATGGAAACCGGACTTAAAGATTCAGCAGCGGCCTGGCTTGAAAAATATCGCGGACAGGCTACACCGGCCATGCACAATATTATGGACGACGGAGTAAACGCCCTTTATACTGCGGATCTTGATATTTACCTCGGTCACCCCGGAGCGGCACTCAAGCGACTGCAGGAATCACTGATCATATTTTCCGGCAATTTTCAGGAAAAGGACACCCGGAAAAACCCGGACCAGTTTTCAGGCTCCTTTGCTTACAATTGGCTCTTTGAAGTATTGACAAAAAAAGCATCGGCCTGGGAATTGATGTTTAAAAGCAGTCAAAAGGCGGAAGACCTCAAATCAGCATTCAACTCCTGGCAGGCTGCCGTTTCACTACTTTCTTATATCGAAAGGAGTTATGCCTCTGACGACGCCAAGATTCTCCTTAAAAAAAGAAGTGCGGAAGCGTATACCAGGGCCCTGGAATGCAGCCTGGAACTGGACCGAATCCAGCCGGCATCCGGATGGCTTCAGCATGCCTTTCTCATTTCGGAAAAAAACAAGGCCAGTGTGATGAGCGCCCAGCTTCGAGAGCGAAATATTTCCGGAAGCACGGGCATGGATCCCGCATTGATTTCAGAAGAAAAAAATATCCGTTATAATATGGCCAGGCTGAATACCCGGCTTGAAGAAAGCCGGGACGAAAGCCAGATCAGAAAAATCAGGGAAGAAAAATCCGGATATGAGACGAGCCTGGCCAACCTGCACCGTAAGATGGAAAAAAATAACCGGTTTTATCACCTGAAATATTCAGACGATTTTCCAGGTATCGAAGAACTGCAGCAGAGACTCGACAAGAATACCGCGCTCATCAGTTTTTGCAATACCGGAACCCGGATTGAGATTTTTTCTCTTACGCGTTCTGCACTTCATCACCTGCAGCTAACTGACGGAGACAGGATTCGTCAGGATATTAAGACCTGGGTTCAGCAGTTGCAGTCTTCCGCCACGCATGGTAAACAGGGCCCCGGACTGGTGATTCGAAAACAATTGTTCAAAGAGTTTGTCCGGCCACTGCTGGAACTGGTGTCCGGACAGGAAACCTGGGTGGTCGTACCGGATGGCATTTTTTTTCAGTTGCCATTTGAATCCCTTCCCGGAGACGAAGACGGAAATTTTCTGCTAAACACCCATGTAATAAGTTACGAATTCTCCTCCCGCTTTCTTACCGGAAGAAAAACAGTCATGCCGGAGGAGGCGCTAGAGAATCCGATAATTGCCTTTGCACCTTTTTCCGGCAGGGGAGCCGAGATACCGGGCGTGGGAAATCTGGAAAAACTATTTTATTCTGGTAAGGAGATTGAAGGTCTTCCCGGAAGAAAATTACTTGATCACGCCGCCGAAAAATCTGTTTTTCTGCAACAGGGAAAACGCTATCCGGTTATCCATCTCGCAACCCATGCCGTCACCGATATGGAAAATCCTTCCGCCTCTTTTATTGCCTTCTATCCGGATTCCGGGGCGAAGTCGAAAAGCCTCTTATATCTGGATGAAATTTATTCGATGCAGCTGGACAGTTGCCGCATGGTGGTAATGAGCGCCTGTGAAACGGGCAAAGGAGAATGGGTGTCGAATGAAGGCGTGCTGAGTTTTGCGCGGGCTTTTCTTTATACCGGATGCGCCAGCGCAATGAACACCTTATGGAAAGCCGATGACCGCAGCACCGCGGAAATCTTCCGCTCTTTTTACAGGTATCTAGGAGAAGGCTATACAAAGGCAAAATCGTTACAACTCGCCAAGCTGGATTATATCAGGTCAAACCCCTCTGACCGGAACCCTGCTTACTGGTCGCATATTGTCCTTACAGGAGATGCGAGCCCTCTGTACAAAAAAAAGCAGCCCTGGATATGGGCTGCTCTTGCAATCTCTTGCGGTACGTTTCTATTGTTCGGGATCAGAAGAAGAAAGGAAAAAAAAGTCGACGCTTTTCAGGAAGGATAACCGGATTTAATTTTACGTTGTCTAAACTTGTGTTTCCAGGATACGCCGACTTGATTTTATTTGGTTTGTTCATTCGGATTGGACGTCTTTCAAAGGATTGGATCAGTTCATGTGGACAGGTTCATTTCAAAGGATCAGGAAAAATGGCTTTGGACTTGGATGGTTTTTCAGGCTGTTCTTCAAAGGACAGGATCGTTATGGTTTTATAGGATTTCTCTTGCTTCTGTATTTAGTAACCGGTGGATGAAAAATGTAACCGGTTTGCTCAAAGAACTTCTTTCCATTTAGTAACCGCAGGGACTGCCGTTGTAACCACCCCGTGTTATTTTTTTAACTCAATGATTTTCATATCAATAGGAGAGATCCGGGAAACCACTGGATAGTACGCATGGGTAGAATCAGACCTTATCTTCGACCAAATCGCCATGGCATTTGATTCCTGGCCATTCATCAGATAGGCCAGCGAAAGATAGTATTCTGATTCCTCACGGAAATCAGCCTGATCCGTAGCGAGGTTCTGGTTGAACAGTGAAATGGCAGCGGTAAAATTTTCAAGCTCCATCTGGGCCATGCCGGCCAGAAACCTCGACTTATTGCTTTTGACCGTTTCTGATTCATAGTTCCGAATCGTTTTCTTCCAGTCCTTTTCCTGGTAAGCACGTGTTACGGCACTGGCGGGTGATTCACCGCGCTGAATCTGTATTTCATAGGGATTGAACTGTTTATTATAAAGGGTACGATCACTAACTGTAAGGTACTTATACATAGCGGCTATTCCGGCAATCAGAAGCAGTGCAGCTGCGACCCGCAGGGTGTTCCGGAACATGGTCCTTATCACAGCTCCAGGGCGTTGTTCGTTGCCGCGGTATTGTTCGCTCAGTTCGGAAACCCGGCTGCGGATTTCATTCAGTACAACAAGTTCCTTCGCTGCCCGGAGATATTTCCATTCTTCGGCCAGGACCATATCCTGCTTCAGTCTGGTTTCCAGGGTGGCAATTTCCGAGGCATTCAGATTGCCGTCGAGATAGTCCACCAGTATTTCGTTGTCTGTTTTCATTTTCTTTAGTTTTTGATCAGCTCACTGATCTGCTTTGCTGCCTTCGGATCACTTTTAATCTTATCTGTCAGCTGCTGAAGGCACTTATATTTTTTATTTCTTACCACCTGCTCATTTTCATAGTGCATCCTGGCGGTTATCTCCTTCATCGATAAATTCTCATAGTAAAAAAGACTGAGAATTTTTCTGCAGGATTCACCAAGAGTCTGAAGCATTTCACCCAGCTGGCGGCTGAGCTCTCTTTCACCGATCAGTGCAGAAATGCCCTCCGTTTCTGTTTCACGACCTGTTTCAAAGGCCTTTTCCCTGCTTCCTGCTCTTTCTCTTCTCCTGATCTCATTCAGCCAGAGATTTTTTGAGATGGAAATCAGGAAGGTTCTGATGGCGGACTCCTGTCTGAATTTTCCTTTTCTTACCGTGTCGATAAAAGCGACTACCGTTTCCTGGAAAATGTCATCGGCGTCCTGCTGGCTCCCGCCTTTCCCTATAATATAAGATCTGGTGATCCCTGCGTGGTCCTGATAAATCTGTAAAATCGCCTGATTCAGGAGTTCCGGTTCTTTAATCGCTGTTACCAGTTCCGGGTCGGTAAACCGCTGGATCGTATTCATAGTTTAGTAACTGCAGTCGTTTGAAGTGTAACCTGAAATGCAAAAAACATTTTTCTATGCAAAATATTGAATATCAACTATATATGTTTTGACTATGAGCAGCCTGGGATCTCATTTCGGGCATTTGTTCATTTGTTGATAAAAAGCCGGACCGGTTCTTCCGCCGTATAACGCTTTTTGGCAACGCTAAGCTATCTTTGCCGCCGAAAATAAAGGAATTTTCTTCTTTTCCCACTGCCTGATAGTATAACGGTAGTACGACAGACTCTGACTCTGTTTGTCTTGGTTCGAATCCAGGTCAGGCAACAAGGCCTTCTTCCGGCATATACGGAGAAGGTCTTTTCTTTTGCACCGGAACTCCGGAAGCGTCTGTCTTATTATTTTATTGGAGCATCCGTTCGCGGATATACTTTACCGGCGAACTGCCGTATTTCAGGAAATTTTCGTGAAAAGTCTTCAGACTGTATTGGTTGCCCATCTTCTTCCGGTATTCTTCGCGGAGTGCCAAAATCGCGGTGGCTCCGGTAAAATAAGAACAAAGCTGCACCTGTGAGAGGGTAGCCCGGTGATATTTTTCATCCACCTGGGCGGGTGTCTGAAAGCATTTCTTTGTCAGGAAGTCTTTGATTTCTTTTTCAGATTTTCCAAGGCTTTGCATCTGGTAGTCGATCACCACATTTCCCAGTTCGCGAAGTTTAAGCTTATCCAGCATCAGCTGCATTTCCGGGGAATGATTCCCCCAGCCGCTCTCGATCATCATGGATTCCGTATAAACAGCCCATCCTTCCACCATGGCCCCATTCTGGAATACCGAACGCAATACATCGGGTGATTTTTTATTGTTGTAAATCCCCTGAAGGCAGTGTCCGGGAATGGCTTCATGAATGGAAATAAGTTGTGAGGTATAATTATTCATCTCCCGCAGCGTGCTTTCCTGTTTGTCTTTCGGATAACGGGTAAGGTCGTCGATATTATAGTAGGTGTCCCCCTGTTTCTGGTAAGGTGGCGTGAATTCGGCAGTCGCAATGGCGACTCCCCTTGCATATTCAGGCATCAGCCTGACGATGATTGGATAACTGGAATCGAAATCGAAAAGATTTTTTTCGAGGATGAATTTTTTAAGTCCGTATACCTGGTTCTTTAAAGAATCGAAAAAATCTCCGGCTTTCGCGTGCTGCAGGGAAACAGCATCTATAACTGCCCGGATCATCTCAAGGGAGTCGGCAGGCTTTGGCTTGCTGTTCAGATATTTTTTCCAAAGGCCGTCAGCAAGAGAAACCATTTCCGTTGTAATGATCTGCTGATCCGACAGGGCTTTGTTGTAGACTTCCTCCGGACTGAGGTCTGTCGCCAGGTCAAATTTGAATTTTTCGGTGAACAGATCCCTGCCAATACTGTATTTCCTGAATGGATAATCCGGTTTGTTCAGAATCGACTGAAGTGAATCAGCATATTTTTTCATGGCCGCCACGCAACCGGCAATATTCCGGTTCAACGTGTCGGTTTCGGCAGCCGAAAGGCGGGAGGCATGAATTGAATCAGTCAGGTCTTTTCCGAATACATCCAGGCCGGCTTTGTTTTGCATAACGGCCAGGCCTGCACTCTCCTTCGTGGGATTTTTGAGTGTTTTCCATGCTGCCTCGTAATATGCGCCGGCAGTCCGAAGATGTTTGGAAAGCAGGCGGAGCCTTTCTTCCAGCGGTGCAAAGGGCTGATGAATCAGATAGTAGGATTCACCACTCAGGTTATATGATGCAGGCTCCCACTCCTGGTTTCTGAAAATGGTTGTATACCAGATATCGCTTTCAAGCTGATTCCTGATGATGCGGAAGGAGATCTTATTATTATCACTGAGTGCATCATAGTTCAATGCCTGCAGAGAGTCGATCCATTGTTTTGAATAGGCCACGTGACGTGCAAAAGCGGAACTGTCCGGGATTACCAGGTCTTCATAATATTTTCCATAACCTATAAAAATGGCGTTTGATGGATATTCTTTCCAATAACTGTCCAGGAAACGCGTTTCAAACCCCGCAAATGCAGTATCTGCCGAGTCCTTTGCCGCCGGCGCGGGTGACTGACAGGAAAAAAATACGAATGCAAGGGCTAGGTAAACTGCCATGTTAGATTTCATGCTGGAAATATTCTCAGGGTGAAACTATGCAATTCCCCGATAAAGGCAACCATCTGCTCTGCATGAATGGAAAAGTGCATTCCGGACATCTCCAGTTTAAGTGCACTCATTTTCAGTTACTTAAGTTTTGCACCTCTTCCCGGTTCGTAGATCTACCAGCCAGTCTTTCAGGGTTTTTACTTTGGGGATCTGGCCTCTGGTAGGTATTTTTAAAGTGCTTTTAATCCAATCCTATCTAAAATTGTACATATGGAAACTGTAATCGATTTGTTGAGGGCCATACAGCTGAATATGCTGGAGGTCGGAATTGCCGGTCTTTTTATTTTCTCTTTTGGTTATCTGATCGGCATGAAAAAAGTCAGAAAACTTACCCACGAAATTTATGGTTTACAAAGGGATGTTCTCGAATTGAACGAGGAACTGCTCTATGGAAATCCTGTGGACACGAGTGGAACGCCGGTAATCGGACTGAATCCTGAAAATCTGAAACAGGCCAAGCTGGCCAAATAATTAAAGCCTATAGCCCAATCTTACACTTCGTCTTTTTTAATCTGTTCCAGACAAAAAGCAAGGCTCGATTGCCAGTCGGGAATATGCAGTCCGTATTCCTTTCTTATTTTCGACTTATCCATCAGTGAATAGACAGGACGTTTTGCAGGAGTGGGATATCCTGCACTTGGTATGGGCAGCACATTGCACCTGCTGTTTATCAGTTTTTTAATTTCTGCCGCAAATGCATGCCAGTTGGTTACTCCTTCATTGCTGTAGTGAAAAATTCCGGGTACCACCCGTCCGGACCCGATGATCGCCAGTATCGCAGCGGCCAGATCACCCGCGTAGGTCGGGGAGCCGGTCTGGTCATTTACAACACGGATGGTATCTTTTTCCCTCATCAGCCGGATCATGGTTTTCACAAAATTATTTCCATAGGCAGAATACAGCCATGAAGTCCGGATCACCAGGCTTTGCGGATTATTTTTAAGCACTTCCTTTTCCCCGCCCAGTTTTGATTCACCATAGCTGTTAACGGGTTGCGTGGGCGCATCTTCTTTCAGCGGTACGGATGAGGTCCCGTCAAAAACATAGTCCGTGGAAACCTGGATCATCGGTGTTTGTCTTTCCGATAAGGTCCGGGCAATGATACCCGGAGCAAGGGCGTTAATCTGCCAGGCTTTTTCTTTTTCCGATTCGGCCTTATCCACCGCAGTGTACGCTGCGCCATGAATGAACCAGTCCACGGGATTATCCTGAAGCCAGGACTGTATTTTTTCAGGCTCTTCCAGGGGGAAATTTTCACGCGTAAGAAAGTCGAAACGGAAGGAAGGAAATTCCGGAACAAGACGCGCAATTTCCTTTCCCAGCTGACCATTACTGCCACTAACGGCTATGCGGATGGATGATTTCATGCGGGTTTATAAATGAAATCCCTGAGTCCGGGATCGAAAGCCGGCAATAGCATATCCTTAGCAGAAATCAGTTCCTTCCCGGAAGGGATCTGCCAGTCTATCTGCAGTACCGGATCGTCGAAGCGGATCCCTGATTCGCTTGCTTTATTATAGAAATTGTCGCATTTATATGAAAGTTCGGCTGTTTCGCTGAGTACGGAAAATCCATGGGCAAATCCCTGCGGGATCAGTACCTGCATTTTATTTTCGGCCGACAATTCCACGCTGAAACTTTTCCCGAAAGTGGGGGATCCCTGACGCAGATCCACCATCACATCCAGTATTCTGCCACTAATGGCGCGGACGAGTTTGGTCTGGGCCCAGGGTGTCCGCTGATAATGCAAACCCCGGATCACGCCATAGGAAGACTGAGACTGATTGTCCTGCACGAAATCAAGATGCAGATGATTCGCTTCAAAAAGTTTTTTGTTATAGGATTCGAAAAAGAATCCGCGTTCGTCGGGATAAACCGCCGGTTCAAAAAGAATCACTCCCGCAAAAGGGGTCGTGTGAAAGGGCATTATCGGTGGTATTGTTTTTCGTAATAGTTCTGGTATTCGCCGGATGTAACCTGCTTTACCCATAGTTCGTTCTCCAGGTACCAGTCAACAGTTTTTTCAAGGCCTTCTTCAAACTGAAGGGAAGGTTTCCATCCCAGTTCGCCGTTCAGTTTGCTGGCGTCGATCGCATACCGCATATCGTGACCCGGACGGTCCCTGACAAAGCTGATAAGCTTTTCGGATTCACCAGGTGTCCGTCCCAGTTTTTTATCCATAATGCGGCAAAGCAGGTGTACGATGTCGATGTTTTTCCATTCATTGAAACCACCGATATTATATTTTTCGCCAATCCTTCCCCGGTGAAATATGGTATCGATGGCGCTGGCGTGATCATCCACATACAGCCAGTCACGTACATTCTCGCCCTTACCGTAAACGGGAAGTGGACGGTTTTCCTTTATATTATTGATCATCAGCGGTATCAGTTTCTCGGGAAAATGATGCGATCCATAATTGTTGGAACAATTGGAAATGATGACCGGAAGCCCGTACGTATGATGATAGGCCATTACAAAGTGATCCGAGGCAGCCTTCGATGCGGAGTAAGGTGAGCGGGGATCATAAGCCGTGTTTTCGGTGAAATAACCTTCCCTGCCCAGCGAACCATATACTTCATCGGTGGAAACATGGTAAAATAGTTTGCCTTCGCTGTGTTTTTCCCATCTTTTCCTGCAGACATTCAACAGGGTGCAGGTTCCCATGACATTGGTCTTTACGAAGGCCAGGGGATCAGCAATTGAACGGTCGACATGACTTTCGGCAGCAAGATGAATCACCGCGTCGAAGTGATATTGTCCGAACAGTTCGTCCATTTTATCCTGATCATTGATATCTCCCTTTTCGAAAATATAATTCGGAAAGGGTTCGGTATCGCGGAGGTTTTCCAGGTTGCCTGCATATGTCAGCGCGTCCAGGTTTACGATGCGGTATTCGGGATATTTGTTGACGAACAACCTGACCAGATGCGAGCCGATGAAACCGGCTCCGCCCGTGATCATGATTGTTTTTTTATACGAACTCATGATAAATTGATTGGGAAACCCGGACGCAGCAAAATGCCCGGATTCCTAGTTTTTAAATTCTTTAGGTTGTTTATACCATTCTTCCGGAGGAAGGGACTTAAAATACTCGTATGTTTTTCGGAGCCCTTCTTTCCTTTCAATGCTGGGTTCCCAGTTTAGTATTTTTTTTGCTTTGGTAATATCCGGCCTTCGCTGTTTTGGGTCATCAGCGGGAAGAGGCTTGTAAATAATTTTTCGGTCGGTTCCCGTGAGGGCTATAACTTCTTCTGCAAAATCCCTCAGCGTTATTTCAGAGGGATTTCCGATATTGACGGGCATTGAATAATCGCTCATCAGCAGTCTGTAAATTCCTTCGATCAGGTCATCGACATAACAAAAGGACCGGGTCTGGCTTCCGTCACCGAAAACGGTAAGGTCTTCGCCCCGCAATGCCTGCCCGATAAAGGCCGGCAGCGCCCGTCCGTCGTTGAGCCGCATGCGCGGACCATAGGTATTAAAAATCCTGACGATCCGGGTCTCGAGTTTGTGAAAGGTATGATATGCCATGGTGATGGCTTCCTGAAATCTTTTGGCCTCGTCGTAGACACCGCGTGGTCCGACCGGGTTTACATTTCCCCAGTATTCTTCGGTTTGCGGATGTACGAGGGGATCACCATACACTTCAGAGGTGGAAGCCACCAGAATGCGCGCACCCTTGGACTTGGCAAGACCCAGGCAGTGATGGGTGCCCAGAGAGCCCACTTTCAATGTCTGGATGGGAATCTTGAGATAGTCGATGGGGCTCGCCGGTGAGGCAAAGTGCAGTATATAATCCAGCGTCCCGGGTACGTGAATATATTTACTGACGTCCTGGTGATAAAATTCGAATTGCTCGAGTTTGAAAAGGTGCTGGATATTGGCAAGATCGCCCGTGATCAGATTATCCATACCGATCACGTGAAATCCTTCCTTAACAAAACGATCGCAAAGATGGGAGCCTAAAAATCCGGCCGCGCCGGTGATGAGTACTCTTTTTCTGCTCATGCGTGTTGTTTGGGTTGGACATTTTCAGGAACAGCGGTTTCTCTTCCGATGCTTTCGTAATAAAAACCAAGGTCCCTGATTGCTTTGATATCGAAGAGATTTCTTCCGTCGAAAATGACCTTATGTTTCATGGAAGTGACCATTTTGAGGAAATTCGGTGTCCTGAATTCATTCCATTCCGTGGCGATGATCAGGGCATCGGCGTTTTCCAGTACTTCATACTGGTTTTCACCATATTTTACTTTGTCGCCGATTTGCTCCTGTACGTTCGACATCGCTTCGGGATCATATACCGATAAGATACAGCCTTCCTTAAGCAGGGCGTCAATAATGTAAAGGGCCGGTGCTTCGCGAATATCGTCGGTATTGGGTTTAAAAGCCAGACCCCACAAAGCGAAATGTTTTCCTTTTAGTTTTCCGTGAAAGTATTTTTTAATCTTTGGTATAAGATGCAGTTTCTGTAGTTCATTTACATCCATCACCGCATTGAGGATCCGGAAATCATAGTTCACTTCACGGGAGGACTGCACAAGGGCCTGCACGTCCTTAGGGAAACAGCTTCCGCCATATCCGATGCCGGGGAACAGGAACCTTTTGCCGATGCGCTCATCGCTGCCAATGCCTTTTCTTACCATGTCAACGTCAGCTCCCAGCCTTTCGCAGAGCTGTGCGATCTCATTCATGAAAGTAATCTTGGTCGCCAGAAAAGAGTTGGCGGCATATTTGGTCAGTTCTGCTGACTTTTCATTCATAAAAATGATGGGATTGCCCTGGCGGACAAAGGGATTATAAAGTTCCTCCATGATTTTACGGGCACGGTCAGACCGGCACCCGATGACCACCCGGTCGGGCTTCATGAAATCGTCCACGGCCACACCTTCCCGTAAAAATTCGGGATTGGAGACCACGTCGAACTCACCGTCAAAATTTTTAGCTACAGCGCGGTACACTTTTTCTGCTGTGCCTACAGGCACCGTGCTTTTGTCCACGATCACCTTGTAGTCAGTCATAAGTTTGCCCAGTTCTTCGGCCACGCCAAGCACGAAACGAAGATCGGCCGATCCGTCGGCACCCGGCGGTGTAGGCAGCGCGAGGAAAATAATCTCGGCTTCTTTTATGCCTGACTCAAGATCGGTGGTGAATTTTAAACGATCTTCTTTCTGATTGCGAAGAAACAATTTGTTCAGGCCGGGTTCATAGATCGTGATCTCACCGGAATTCAACTTTTCGACTTTTAACCTGTCGATGTCCACACAGGTCACGTCATTTCCGGTTTCAGCAAAACAGGTTCCGGTGACCAGTCCGACATATCCGGTTCCAACTACTGCAATTTTCATGAGAATGCGCTATTTAAATGATAAGGGTTTAATCAAGATACTCCAAAACGGCGTTGCTGATAAAATTTAGTTGCTCTTCATCGAGTTCTGTATGCATCGGAAGGGATATTACTCTTTCCGTGAGCCAGTCGGTGACTTCCAGCTTCTGTGCCGCGGACTGAAAGGAAGCAAACATCTTTTGCCGGTGTGCGGGCACCGGGTAGTAAATCATGGACGGGATATTTTTAGTAGCAAGATATTCATTCAGGCGGTTTCTGTCCGCGGTTTCGATAACGAGTGTATACTGATGGAAAACGTGCCTGGTATAGGGCGCCCGGTAAGGCGTCTTTATTTTAGGATGACCTTTGAAAGCGCGGTCATAATGATCAGCCGCCCCGCGCCGGGCGTCAATATAATCATCGAGCAAGTCCAGCTTTACATTCAGGATGGCAGCTTGCAGGGTATCCAGCCGGCTGTTGCATCCTACCAGGTCATGGTAATATCTTTTAGACTGTCCATGGTTGGCGATCATCCGGAACCTTTCAGCCAGTTCATTATCTGAAGTAAACAATGCGCCCGCATCGCCGTAGGCACCCAGATTCTTAGAAGGGAAAAAAGAAGTTGTGCCGGCATGTCCGAGCGTTCCCGTTTTGCATTTGCGTCCGTTGGGGAAAATATAGTCGCTTCCAATGGCCTGGGCGTTATCCTCAATTACTTTCAGTCCGTGTTTAGAAGCAATGTCGAGGATCTCCTTCATCGGCGCTGACTGTCCGTAAAGGTGTACGGGGACGATTGCTTTTGTCTTCCCGGTAATCTGCTTTTCAACGGAAGCCGGATCGAGGCAGAATGTCGCCGGATCCACATCCGCGAAAAGAGGTTTGAGCCCCAGCAGGGCAACCACCTCTGTGGTGGCAATAAAAGTGAACGAAGGAGTGATGACTTCATCACCTGGCTTCAGATCCAGTCCCATGAGGGCAATCTGAAGCGCATCTGTGCCATTGGCACAGGGGATAACCTGGGAAATTCCCAGGTAGGATGAAAGGTTTTTTGCAAAATCAGTGACGGCTTTGCCGTTGATAAATGCAGTCGATTCAATCACTTCCCGAATCGCGCCATCCACTTTCTCCCTTATTTTGGCATACTGACCTTTCAGATCCACCATTTGAATTGGCCGCATAACGCACATGATTAACGGGGACAAACCTACGCTAAAATAATGGTTTGTACAATGAGTCAATCAGTTACGTAACCGTTAGGGAAAGGATTACATTTGCTTCCGAACCATTTCACTTTCAGTGTCGATCCTTCTGTATAATCTGTTTCTTTGGTTTTATCCCCTTTTCATCCGGATCGTTTCTCCATGGAACCGGAAGGCAGCAGCGTGGATCGAAGGAAGAAAGGACATTTTCCAGAAGATCCAGGGTATCCGGGGAAGCCGGCGGGTTTGGATGCACTGCGCTTCCCTCGGTGAATTTGAACAGGGCAGGCCCGTAGTGGAGGCGCTGAAAAGAGCCTATCCCGACCTTACCGTGATCGTTACTTTTTTTTCTCCTTCAGGCTATGAGATCCGGAAGGATTACCCCGGCGCCGACCATATTTTTTATCTTCCGATGGATTCCCCGGCCAATGCCAGAAAGTTCCTTGATGAAGTGAAGCCGGATCTGGTATTGTGGATAAAATACGATTACTGGTACTACTATTTAAGAGAGATACAAAAAAGGAGGATTCCCGCCCTGTTGATTTCACCCGTTTTCCGGCCGGATCAGCCCTTTTTTAAATGGTATGGCAATATTCACCGGCTGATGCTGGACAGCTTTCATGCCTTTTTTGTGCAGAATGAAGATTCCAAAAAACTGCTCGGGACGCTGGGTATCAGTCAGACCGTTTTCGTAAACGGCGACACCCGGTTCGACCGGGTAATCGATATTGCCGGTTCGGAGGAAGCCATTCCCGGTATTTCAGCATTCTGTAACGGTCAGCCAGTGATTGTGGCGGGCAGCACCTGGGAGGAGGATGAGGAGGAGCTGGATCATTTTGCCAATACCCACCCGGATATCCGGTTTATTATCGCCCCGCATGAAATTGATGAAGACCATCTCGGGCAGATCGAATCGCTTTTCAAAGGAACCATCCGCTATTCGGCTTTGAAAGAAGGCCTTCAGGATTCAGGAACGGGAAAAAATGGTGCACATCATGTGCTTATAGTCGACAATATCGGCATGCTGGCCCGTCTTTATTCTTATGCTAGTATCTGCTACGTAGGCGGAGGCTTCGGCGACGACGGAGTGCACAATGTGCTCGAAGCGGCGGTATATGGCAAGCCTGTTGTTACCGGGCCTGTCATTGAAAAATTTGTGGAAGTGATGGAACTGGCGGACTGCGGAGGGGTCATCGTGATTGACAATGCCCTGGAAGCGGAATCAACGTTTAACCGGTTGTTGAACGATCCCGCGGAATATGCATTTCACAGTAAAACAGCAAAGGAATATGTGTATGAACACCGGGGAGCGACGGAAAGGATCATCCGTTATATTCAGGAAAACCGTCTCCTGACGAGCTGATAGAAGTGCTGGACAATATCTCTGGAATCATCCCATCCTATTTTTATCTTTAGTTCCCGTTCCATCCAGTATTCGGCTTCCGGAAGGATCCGGAAATTATTAATCGTTTTGATGCTTCTTTCGTACATCGCTTCATCGCCTCGGAAGAGTTCGTTGATGAAAAGAAAGCGGTCATTTACGCTGATAGCCTTGCGGAGTTCTTTCACCGGCGTTTTCAGGGTAGAAGCCAGCTCAACGGGACTGCCACTTTTCAATTTATCGTTCAGCGATGAACCACCACCCAGCAGGTCATTGATCTCCTTGTTTCCGGGCTGGTGGGAAAGCGTGGGGATCTCAATCATCGGATCACCCATCCATGCCTGATGACCGGCTGGTACAGGCTGGCGGGGCCGGGTAACAGGTTCTGCTTTTTCCTGCTGTACAATTATTTTTTCTTCTATTTTCTCTTCGACCGGATCAGCTGTCCGCATATGGAAAGCCATGGAAGGCATAACCACGGAAACGCCGGGATTCTTTCTTCCGGTAACGGCCACGGTGTGTATCTGTGTCAGCTCGGCTTCAATCTGTTTGAGCGTGACAAGCATTTGTAATGCGGCCTCGTTTTGTTCGCTTTGTTCATTTAACTTGCCAATGAGTTCTCTTAATCTTTCCATCGTGAAAACAGGAACGCCCGTTGTATAAAATTAATGCAAATATTTATCCAAATTCATATGGATTATGTTCATTGAGCCTCCGTTTGACCGCCGCGGGTGGATCGAAGTGATCTGCGGTTCGATGTTCTCGGGCAAAACGGAAGAGCTCATCCGGCGTCTCCGGCGTGCCCGGATCGCCCATCTAAATGTAGAGATCTTTAAGCCCGATTCCGACAACCGCTATCATCCGGAAAATATCGTTTCACACGATGAAAATTTTTTTCCTTCTATTCCCGTTCCGCACGCCCGGGCCATTCTGGAAAAAGGAGTTTCAGCGGATGTCATCGGCATCGACGAAGCACAGTTTTTCGATGAAACTCTGCCGGATGTCTGCGATAAACTGGCATCGGGCGGTATCCGCGTCATCGTGGCAGGCCTCGATATGGACTTTCAGGCAAAGCCGTTTGGATCCATGCCTGCGCTGCTCTCTAAAGCGGAGTACATTACCAAGTTGCATGCCATATGCGTTCAGTGCGGTCAGATCGCGAACTATTCCTACAGGAAATCAGGAAATGCTGAACAGTTATTGATAGGAAACAAGGATCTTTATGAACCCCGGTGCCGTGTTTGTTATCAAAAAGGCGATTTGTTAAAATAACTGTTAAGAAATGTCCCCGACCGTTCTGACGCTGATCCGAAAAGATATTTTACTGGAGTTCCGACAGCAACACAGTTTCTACGGCGTGTTACTCTATGTCGCTTCTACCATTTTTGTTCTTTACCTGGCAATGGGTCAGCCTGAAAGTCCTATATGGAACGGCCTTTACTGGATGATCCAGCTTTTCGTATGTGTTAACGCAGTAGCCAAGTCGTTTTTACAGGAAAGCCGCGGCAGGCAGCTTTATTTTTATTCGATATGTAACCCGGCCCATTTTATTCTGGCACGCATGCTTTTTAATGCTGTGCTGATGCTGGTGATGAATGGAATAAGCCTCGGGTTATTTTTCCTTTTGCTAGGATCTCCGCTTGTGCACACAGGTTGGTTTGTCCTTATCTCAGGTTTCGGTGCCGTAAGCATCAGCCTGGTCTTTAGTTTCCTGGCGGCGATCGCTTCCCGCGCCCAGCAGAATGCAGCCCTCATGGCAATCCTTGGATTTCCGCTGATCGTCCCGCAGCTGATGCTGCTGATGCGCCTCTCCTCTGTAGCTTTTTCCGATGTGTTTCAGAGCGGATGGATTTCAATGTTTGGATTAATGGCCGGATTCGATGCGCTCGTGATTGTCCTTTCTCTTATCCTTTTCCCGTATCTGTGGAAGGACTGAACCGGGATGTTTTTTGGGTTTGAATACGCTTTCCTATTTTTGCCTGCCGGAAAAGAATCCGTCCAGGCTCATCAACTTACCATATGATCCGAAAGAACTGGTGGAAAATACTAAGTATCCTTTTTCTTCTTTATACAGTCATTGCGGGTTTTCTCGGCCCGGTTCCTGCCAGGAGGATTCTTAATGAAACCATCCGCAATCTCTATTTCCACGTGGCCATGTGGTTCTGCATGATGAT
>Ga0207691_10000115_pt1 | contig 72014 bp, 61 predicted proteins | sample KBSM13metaG_FD_184327 | JGI IMG/M metagenome (GOLD analysis project Ga0207691, IMG submission 184327) | Miscanthus rhizosphere microbial communities from Kellogg Biological Station, Michigan, USA - KBS M1-3 metaG (SPAdes) (version 2) | ecosystem: Host-associated > Plants > Roots > Rhizosphere >...
CATTGCGGGTTTTCTCGGCCCGGTTCCTGCCAGGAGGATTCTTAATGAAACCATCCGCAATCTCTATTTCCACGTGGCCATGTGGTTCTGCATGATGATCCTTTTTATCGTTTCGCTGGTTTATGCCGTGAGATACCTTCGGCATAACCGCATAGGCGACGATATTTACTCTGTCGAATATGCGCGCACGGGAATCGTTTTCGGAATGTTGGGACTGATCACCGGAGCGGTCTGGGCCAAATACACCTGGGGTGATTTCTGGTCGAATGATCCCAAACAACTCGGCGCGGCCATTGCGCTGCTGATCTACCTGGCTTATTTTGTTTTAAGAAATTCGCTGACGGACCGGGATAAGTCGGCCCGCATCAGTGCCGTATATAATGTATTCGCTTTCGCGATGCTTTTTCCAACAATCTGGATCATACCGAGACTGATGGACAGTCTGCATCCCGGCGGGCAGGGAAATCCTGCGCTTGATACCCGGGACATTGACAACCGGATGAGGCTTGTGTTCTGGTTCGGTGCCATTCCCGGCTGGACCCTGCTGGCGATATGGATAACAACCCTGCGCATCAGGCTGCGCCAATACGCCCTAAAACATGAACTTCATGCATAAATCACTTTTCCGGCTTTGTATTCTTCTGTTTTGTATGATGGTCCGGTTTTCCGTATTTGCCCAGGACAGCCTGGGATCCGAAAGGACACAGATGGCCGAAGGCATGCGTTCCAACGGAAAAATCTATGTAGTGGTGACCGTGCTGGTCATCATCCTAACGGGTTTGTTTATTTATCTGGGAAGACTTGACAAAAAAATAAGCCGTCTTGAAAAAAAGGACAACCTCAGCTGAGAAAAGAAATTTACATCTAACGATATCATATGGCTGCCAAGAATGAATATAAGTTTTTTGAAGCGGTAGAAAAAAGTTTCGATAAAGCGACCCCTTTCACTTCCTGGGATCCCGGGGTGCTCGAGCAGATCAAGCAATGCAATGCCGTTTATCGCATGTTCTTTCCCGTTAAAATTGGAGACAAGGTAGAAGTCATCAAAGCTTACCGGGTTCAGCATTCCCATCATAAGACGCCCTGTAAAGGAGGTATACGTTTTTCCCTTTCAGTAAATCTCGACGAGGTAATGGCTCTTGCCGCACTGATGACATATAAATGTGCGATTGTAAATGTCCCCTTTGGGGGTGCCAAGGGCGGGATCGCCATCGACCCCAAGAAATATTCAGCTTACGAGCTGGAAAAAATTACGCGGCGTTATACATCCGAACTCATCAAAAAGAATTTTATCGGCCCCGGCACTGACGTTCCCGCCCCTGATTATGGAACGGGTGAAAGGGAGATGGCCTGGATCCTTGACACATACATGAGCATGCGGCCCGGCGAAATCGATGCGCTGGGTTGTGTTACGGGCAAACCGGTGACCCAGGGCGGTGTCAGGGGACGAAGGGAAGCCACCGGGTTGGGTGTGTTTTACGGTATCCGCGAAGTCTTGCATATGAAAGATGTAATGGAAAGACTCGGCCTTTCCACAGGTGTGGAAGGAAAGAGAGTGGTGGTGCAGGGACTGGGGAATGTGGGTTATCATGCCGCCAAATTCTTTCGGGAAGGCGGATCGAAAGTGATTGCCCTGGCTGAATTTGAAGGAGCCATCACCAATCCGGACGGACTGAACGAGGAAGAAGTATTTCAGCACCGTAAGAAAACAGGATCCATCCTGAATTTCCCGGGAGCTACCAATATTTTGAAATCCACGGAAGCGCTGGAGCTTGAATGCGATATCCTGATTCCCGCTGCGCTGGAAAACGTAATTAATCATACCAACGCGCCCAGGATCAGGGCGAAGATCATCGGAGAAGCCGCCAACGGACCGTTGACGCCGGAAGCAGATGAAATCTTTATCAAAAAAGGCGTGCTGGTTGTTCCTGATATGTACCTCAACGCAGGCGGTGTAACGGTCTCTTATTTTGAATGGCTGAAAAACCTTAGCCATGTCCGTTATGGCAGGATGGAGAAAAGGTTTACGGAAAATCTTAATTCACATATCCTGGGCCAGCTGGAAGAACTAACGGGAAAGAATGTGAGACCCAGGGAGAAGGAGTTTATCATGCACGGGCCCGAAGAAGCCGACCTGGTGTACAGCGGACTCGAGGAGACGATGATCACGGCCACGCATGAGATCATGAACTGCTGGAAAGCCAACCCGAAAATACCCGATATGCGCACGGCGGCCTACGTCGTCGCGATCAATAAGGTCGGAACTTCCTATGCTGAGCTGGGCATATTCCCATAATGCCTTTATTCGTCGTAGCTCGGTAGTACGCTGACTTCTTCAAAGTCTGTGATGGCCCGTTTATAGGCATGACATTCCTGGCCATTTGTCAGCACAAGATATTTTACGGGTATGGCGAGGTTGTAATGAAGGGCCTGCCAGATAACGGTTTTATCGAGCGGTTTGCTCATGGCCTTGCACTCAATCATCATCCATGGCTTGGCGGCACGGTCGAAGACAAGAATGTCAAAGCGCTTATTCATTTCCCCCAGTTTCATTTTCTTTTCGACGGCGATATAACTGGAAGGATATTTCTTAACCTGCAGAAGGTATTGTGCGAAATTCTGACGTACCCATTCTTCGTCGGTCAGTCTTACCCATTGTTTGCGTTGTTCATCGAAGATGAATTCCTTGCCATACTCCTCTTCTTTAATTTTAAAAGCATAATGAGGGTAATAGATCTTAATCATACCTCAACAATTTGCTAAATTACAGGATGTTGTTCCGGATAAGGTTCAGCATCAATTGTAGAATGAATATATGAAAACTAAAGAAGATATTGTAAGCAACTGGCTTCCGCGATATACGGGAGAGAAGCTGGAAAATTTTGGTTCCTATATACTGCTCACGAATTTTTCGCACTATGTCCATCTCTTTGCCGACATGCACAAAGTAAGCATCGTAGGGGAGGATAAGCCCATGCAATGTGCCACGGCGGGTGATATCAGCATCATAAATTTCGGCATGGGCAGTCCGACGGCAGCCACCGTTATGGACCTGCTGAGTGCCATTTCACCTAAAGCCGTACTCTTTTTGGGAAAATGCGGAGGACTGAAAAAAAGAAATAAGCTCGGTGACCTTGTCCTGCCGATCGCCGCTATCCGTGGTGAGGGTACTTCAAATGATTATTTCCCTCCTGAAGTACCGGCCCTTCCCGCCTTTGCCCTGCAAAAAGCCATTTCTACTTCCATTCGCGATAATAAAGTCGACTATTGGACGGGCACGGTCTATACGACCAACCGCCGTGTGTGGGAACACGACGAAGCGTTTAAGGAATACCTTAAGAAAATAAGGGCTTATGCCATTGACATGGAGACGGCGACTATTTTTTCTGTCGGTTTTTACAACAAGATTCCTACCGGCGCGCTCCTGCTTGTCAGCGATCAGCCGATGATTCCCGAGGGAGTCAAGACAGCCGAAAGTGACGAGCGGGTTACGGGCGATTTTGTGGGTATGCATCTGAAGATCGGCATCGACTCGTTAAAACAACTTATCAATGGCGGTCTAACGGTCAGGCACCTCCGATTTTAATTTCTGATTTGCTACCCCTGCTTCAAATAAAAAACCTTACGGTCGAGTTTCCGGGAACGGAAAATGCCGTCACTGCGCTGCAGGATTTTTCTCTTGAACTGAACCGCGGAGAGATACTGGCCGTAGTGGGGGAATCCGGTTCAGGAAAATCAGTCATGTCGCTTGCGGTCATGAACCTGTTGTCACCTTCGGCCCGGATTAAAAACGGATCCATTCTTTTTTCTTCCGATGGGAATAATGCAATAGAACTACTGGGCATGCCGGAAGGGGATGCCCGTCTTTATCGTGGCAGCGGGCTGGCCATGATTTTTCAGGAACCTATGACTTCACTTAACCCGGTAATGACCTGCGGTGAACAACTGATGGAGCCCTTGACAGGCCATCGCCGGATAAACAGGAAGGAGGCTAAAGAGGAAGCCATCCGCCTGCTTGAAAAAGTGCAGATATCCAACGCCGGGGAAATTTTCAAACGATATCCCCATCAGCTCAGTGGCGGCCAGAGACAGCGGGTCATGATTGCCATGTCCATCAGCTGCCGGCCTGCCGTGCTTATTTGCGATGAGCCGACCACGGCGCTGGACGTCAGGGTACAGAAGACCATCCTGGACCTGCTGAATGAAATCAGGAAGGCCGAACAGATCGGTATGATTTTCATAACCCATGACCTGGGTATTGTGGCGGATCTGGCAGACCGGGCGATTGTAATGTGGAAAGGAAGGTCTGTGGAGTCGGGTCCGGTAAAAGAATTGTTCAGTCATCCGCAACATCCTTACACGAGGGGATTGCTGCAATGCAGGCCTTCCCTTCATCACAGGGGGGAAAGACTTCCGGTGGTCTCCGACTTTTTAAAAGAAGGGCGGGCATCGGATATTTCACAACTTACCATCAGGACAGAAAGCGCCGGAGTAATACCGGTATCGGGAGGTGAACCTTTGATGCGGGTTTCAGGGCTAAGCGTTCGTTTCGGCGGAGGTAAGGACTGGCTTGGAAGAGAAAAAAAAGGGTTTGATGCGTTAACTGATATTTCATTTGATGTTTACCGGGGGGAGACCCTGGGGCTGGTGGGAGAGTCCGGTTCCGGAAAATCTACCCTTGGCCGTGCCCTGTTGGGGCTGTTGAAACCTTCAGCAGGTGCTATTTTATACGGAAAGCATAACCTGGCAGTGATGGGCAGGCGGGATCTGCTGGCCTTTCGAAGGAATATCCAGATCGTTTTCCAGGATCCGTATTCATCTCTGAATCCACGACGAATGATCGGACCAGCCATTATGGAGGCGCTGACCGTCCATACGCCGCTGGTGGGAGTTTTGAAAAGGCAAAAAGTGATGGATCTGCTGATCAGGGTCGATCTGAAGCCGGAGCATTACGGGCGTTATCCATTTGCATTTTCCGGGGGTCAGCGTCAGCGGATCGTTATCGCCCGGGCGCTGGTTCTGGATCCTGGATTTGTGGTCTTTGATGAATCGGTGTCTGCACTGGATGTGAGCGTGCAGGCACAAATCCTGAACCTGATCCGGGATTTGCGGGAGACAATGGGTTTTACGGCTGTTTTTATCTCTCACGATTTGTCGGTAGTGCGATGGCTTTGCGACCGGGTAATAGTTTTAGAAAATGGAAGGATCGTCGAGGTTGGAGAGGCCGAAACAGTTTACAGTAATCCCCAAAGTCCGTATACACAGGCGTTGCTGGATGCCATTCCCGGAAAGTCCCTGCTTGCGTCAACATGAACTAACATGCACGTAAATAGTGAATTATACCATCCGGGAGGGTAAATCAGATGATTTTTTTAACATTTTGCTTAAAACGCCTCTTTTTTATGCTACCTTTGCGCGCTTGTAAACATGCCGCAACATGACCGAATCGGGTGCCGTAAGACCTGGTTTGATCCAACAGCCTTATACTCGCTTCATTCGACTCATGTGCCGGGAACCTATAAAAATTTCACTCTGAATGAAGCTTTCCCAGTTCAAATTTGACCTGCCCCTCAACCTGATCGCCCAACATCCTGCCAAAAGAAGAGAAGACAGCCGAATGATGGTTGTCCATCGCAAGACCGGACAAATTGAAAACAAACATTTCAGGGATGTCCTGGATTATTTTGACGACAAGGACGTCTTTGTAGTCAATAATACCAAGGTATTTCCTGCCCGGATGTATGGCCGCAAGGAAAAAACGGGTGCCAAGATCGAGGTCTTCCTGCTGCGCGAGCTTAACAAGCCCAACCGGCTTTGGGATGTGATCGTGGATCCGGCGAGAAAGATCCGTGTGGGCAACAAACTTTATTTTGGCGACAACGATGAACTGGTGGCAGAGGTAATCGACAATACCACCAGCCGCGGACGGACCATCCGTTTTCTGTGGGATGGTACCGACGACGAGTTTCGCCAGGTCCTCGAGATCCTGGGGGAAACTCCGCTTCCAAAATACATCAAGCGCAAGCCCGACGAGGAAGACAAGGAAAGGTACCAGACCGTCTATGCCAAACACGAAGGTGCCGTGGCAGCACCCACTGCGGGACTGCACTTCAGCAAAGAACTTATCAAAAGACTTGAAATAAAAGGGGTCCGTTTCGCGGAGGCCACCCTGCATACAGGGCTTGGCACTTTCCGTCCGATTGAAGTGGAAGACCTCAGCAAACATAAGATGGATGCCGAGTATTACCGCGTGGATGAGGAAGCCTGCAGAATCGTGAATAAGGCCCGTATCGGCGGACACCGCATTTGTTCCGTTGGTACCACTACCATGCGCGCCCTGGAATCTTCTTTCACTGCAGAAAAGCTGCTTAAACCTTCTGAAGGATGGACGAATACTTTTATCCATCCACCGTATCAGTTCAATATTGCGGATGCACTCATTACCAATTTTCATTTGCCAAAAACCAGCCTCCTGATCATGGTTTGCGCATTTGCAGGCTACGATCTGACGATGGAAGCTTACAAAAAGGCCATTAAAGACAAATACCGTTTCTTCAGTTACGGAGATGCTATGCTGCTGGTTTGAGTATAGCGAACACATTGAGCGCTTTCATATTAGTTGATTTATTCGTAATTTCATCAGTGCGCTAAACATCGCATATCGTACACCGGTAGACCGTTGATCAACCTGTACAGACTATGAAGTTCGATTTCCCCAAGAAGATCCGTAGCGGCTACCTGGTCGTATTCCTGCTGTTATCCCTGTGTTATTTTCTCTCGCTTTCCTCATTTATACAACTTAGAAAGCAAAACAGGTGGGTGGGGCATACCCGGGAGGTCATCAATAAGATGGGTCAGCTGAATACTGAGATGAAAGACGCGGAGGTTAAGTGGGAGGAATACCTGATTAACCGGGAGCGTACTTATCTGCAGGCATATCAGGAAAGCCGCATCCTGGTCGATTCCATATACCATTTACTTTCCGTTTCTGTTGGTGACAATCCAGTGCAGGAAAAGAGACTGGAAGACATGCATGCAGTCATCGAACACAGGTACCAGGTGCTGGACGAAGAATTGGGTATCCTCTCCCGAAACAGTTTCAAGGTGAGTGATTCCATACTGGCGAAAGAAAAAATGAATATGGTTCTTATCGACTCGATCGATCACATCGTGGATTCGGTTACCAACACAGAAAACAGGCTGCTGGCAGAACGCACACAGAAAGTCATGTTCTATAGTAAGGTGGTTTTCTGGATCATTATCGGAGCCGGTCTTATTTCCGGTTTGCTCATTATTTATTCGCTGGTTACTTTCAATATGGAAAATAAGGCAAAGCAGCAGGCTAAGATACAGGCAGAAACCTATCACGACCAGCTGGAAAAAAGGGTAAAGGAACTGGCCAGTGCAAACCGGGAACTTATGGAACTGCGAAGCCTGGAAAGATTTACCAGCACGGGAAGGGTCGCCCGGGTGATTGCCCATGAGATACGCAACCCCCTCACAAATATTGATCTCTCCACGGTTCATCTGGAGAATGACCACCTCCTTCCGGAAGACAAGAAAGGTTTTCTCGAAATAATTAACAGGAATTCAAAACGGATTAATGAACTGATCAATGAGCTGCTTTCTGCCACCCGTTTTTCAGAACTGCAATATGAGGATATTCCCCTGGATGTATTGCTGGACGAATCACTGAACGAAGCGGCCGACCGCGCATCGCTGAAAAACGTATCCATCGAAAAGCAATATTCTCCCGAAAGGATCTGGGTGAAGGTAGACCGGTCGAGAATGAAGATCGCTCTGCTGAACATCATTGTGAATGCGGTGGAAGCGATCCCCGGCGACAATGGCAAACTCCACATCGGGACAAGCGTTTCGGACGGCCACTGTCTGATCGTAATCCGGGATAATGGTAAAGGGATGGACGCAGAGACACTGGCCCGTGTATTTGATCCTTACTTCACGTCAAAGTCCAAGGGCAACGGGCTCGGCATGACGAACACGCAGAATATCATTCTCAACCACAAAGGCAAAATTGAAGTGATGAGTGAAGAAGGGAACGGCACATCCTTTATTATTACACTCAACCGTAAGGAGACATCAGTTTAAATGCATGTGGTCGTCCATCCACTTTGTCCTTTCGCGGAAGGGTTCGATGTTTCCGAAAATACTGCTGAGGGAATCCATCCATTTCGAAAATTCTGAGAACAGCTGCTCCGTGTCCGGCACAGGATCGTCTCCGCTCGATGATTTCCATTTTTTCCACATCTCCAGCCCGTCTTTCATTTCATTCTCGTAGAGCAGGATCACCCGCGAAAGGATTTCAGGTGAAACGGGCATGTAGCGGTCCATTTCATCATTCTTCCAGGAAAGAATGCCGTTGATGAGTTTGAATTTGTATCGATTGCCGTGAGGCATATAAACTGAATTTTCCCAGGATCAAGGTACGCGTTTGTTTTATAAAATTCAGTTATTTCACCAGATTCCAAAATTGGGAAAATCACCGGCTAACCTGCCATGGCAGGCAACATATTAAAATCATTTCTTTCCTTCATCCCGGCTTTTTTACATTCAGAGACTTCCACCGAACAGACGCCAAATTCTTCGACGACCCTGCCTTTCATTTCATAAAACCCCTTACCGGTCACGGGCTGGCGACCGGAAATCTGGGGAAAGAAAATGCAGTCGAGCCAGTCACCGGCAGCATCAAGAAAAGTATGGAAATGCATGGGTTCGTTTGTGACCGTGTTAACGGTTTTGGAAGTGACCAGCCAACCCAGCACAGAAACAATTTCGCCCAGGTGATTTTTCAGTTCAGCGGCTGCTAAATAATTCTCGGGATTTGTTTTCGCCAGTGTAAATACGTCGGAAAGCGGGAATCCAAACAATTCGATTTCATCGAGTGCATCATCCAGCGGGTGAATCGTCAGTTGCGGCAGACGGAATTCCTGAGGCTTTTCGTGAAACAAATAACCGGAGCCGCCCACCGGAATGCGTTGCCTGTTTAGGAAATTAGCTTCCCATAATATCTCTTTTTTGGATTTTCCACTGAACCGGAAGGCGCCGCAACGGACGAGCAGATTGAGCTGTTCCTTCCCCGGGTGGATACGCTCAATTAAATTTCCGACGTCTGTATAATCGCCCGCCCGGTTCCGCTCTTCAACAATGTCCTGCATTAACTTTTCTTCCAGGCCCTGCACGTGAATAAATCCCATGAATACTTTTTTTCCTGAAACACGTGTCATGAATTCACTCCGGTTAATACAGGGTGCTTCGATTTCCGCGCCTATTTTCTTTAATTCATGGAAATACAACTCTCTGGAATAAAAACCTCCAAAATTGTTTATGACCGAAACCATGAACTCCACAGGGAAATAATTTTTCAGGTAGAGACTCTGATAACTTTCTACGGCGAAACTGGCGGAATGTGCCTTGCTGAACGAAAATCCGCCAAAGCTTTCGATCTGCCGCCAAACTTCGGCAGTGACGGTTTCGGCGTATCCCCGTTCCAGGCAGTTTTGGAAAAATTTTCTTTTGATGTCTTCGAATTGCTTTCTGCCCCGGTATTTTCCACTCATCGCCCTTCGCAGGACATCGGCTTCAGCGAGGTCCAACCCCCCGAAATGATGTGCTACTTTGATCACGTCTTCCTGGTATACCATAACGCCATAGGTCTCCTTAAGCAATTCCTCCATTTTTGGATGGAGGTATTGAAAATCATCCGGATGATGAAACCGGTAGATGTATTGCTTCATCATCCCGCTTTGCGCCACGCCAGGCCTGATGATTGAACTGGCAGCCACCAGGGTTAGATAGTCGCCGCATTCCAGTTTTCTGAGCAGCTGACGCATTCCCGGGCTTTCAATATAAAAACATCCGATGGTATCGGCCTTTCTTATCCGCGCCGCCAGCTGTGGATCGGTTTTAAATTTTTCGATATCATGTATGTCGACACGGATACCCTGGGTTTTTTCTACCCATTCCATGGTCTCCCGGATATGACCCAGTCCGCGCTGACTGAGAATATCAAGTTTGTACAATCCGATTTTCTCTGCGACAAACATATCTATCTGTGAAGTGTAGAAATTTTTAGGAGGAAGTTCGGTTGCCGTGTATGAATGGACCGGCAGTTCGCTTATCAGCATTCCGCCCGCGTGGATGCTGAGATGATTCGGAAAATTTTTCAAAAGATTTCCATAGTAGTAGATCTGTCGTTGGATCGAATCATCTTTCATGTGTCCCGCATCCAGCTGGTCGATCTCTTCTTTCGGAAGTCCGAATACTTTTCCCAGTTCACGCAATACAGCCCTTGTTTGGAAAGTAGTGTATGAGCCAAGCAGGCATACGTGTTCACGTCCATAGCGGTTAAAAAGATAGCGGATCACTTCGTCCCGGTCCTTCCAGGAAAAGTCCAGATCGAAATCCGGTGGTGAGGAACGGCAGGGATTCAGGAATCTTTCGAAGTACAGATCCAGTTCTATAGGATCTACGTCTGTGATCTGCAGGCAATAGGCAACGATTGAGTTGGCGCCGCTTCCTCTGCCCACAAAGAAAAACCCACGCTTCCTGCAGTAACGGACGAGATCCCAGGTTATCAGGTAATAGGCGTTGAAGCCCATCTGATCAATGATGGCCAGTTCTTTCTCAACCCGTTCCCGGGCAGCGGCATTATCCCAGGTATAACGTCCGGACATTCCTTCCAGTGCAAGTTTTCTCAGCAGCTGGCGGTCTTCTTCATGCGAGGTGGAAAAATTTTTTTTCGTTTTGTCGGTATGAAATTCCATTTCAATTGAGCATTCTTCCATCACCCGCTTCGTATTGGCGCTCAGGGACGGATAGGCACTAAAACTTTCTGCCAGCTGTGCCGGATCACCAAAGGTTTCGTGCTTTCCCGCCAGATCGGCCGGATTTTGTTTGCTCAGAAGAATGTTTTTATCGATCGCCCGCAGAAGCCGGTGAAGGTTGTAGTAGCGGTTGTCCTGAAAACTGACTGGCTGCCGGATAACGTATTTATCTGAATGAATCTGGACGCTGAGTCCGAAAAGTTTATTTACCTCGCCGACCTGTACACCGATCAGTTCACCGGTCTGCAATTCGCTGACCGGAACGGATCCCAGCGGGTAGATGCAATAGGTATTCTGGAGGCCAGGTCTTGCGGGGAATGATTTTCCATGATGATCAGAAATGAACCGGTTGATCTGCCGGAAGCCGAAATTATTTTTTGCGAGCAGGATATAACAGAGTCCTTCTTCTCCCCGGATCTCCGCGCCCAGGATGGGTACGATTCCCGATTGTCTGCAATGGTCCACAAAATCCCAGGCGTCGCAGGTGTTGTTGATATTGGTGAGGGCGAGCCGGGAGATGCCAAGCCCTGCGGCCTGTTTCACCAGTTCTTCCGTGGAATACGTACCGTAGCGGAAACTGAAATATGTTTTACAATTCAGATACATGCACCCCGCATTAAGAATTTTTCACCAAATTGTTTTTTTACACTGTCGATTGCCCGGTAAAGACCGATAATCTCCTGACTGTCTTCGAAGAGGTTGATCTGATAGTTTCCTTCCACAAGATGAGTAAAACGCACGCCGACGAGGCGGACGAGAAGCCTCCGGTCGTATAGCTTCGCGAACAATTCTTTCACTTTTTGCAGAATCAGGTGATCGCTCGCCGTATAGGGTATGACCGACTGCATGGTCATCGTCTGAAAATCACTGTAACGGATTTTCACGGTGATGCAACCCGTAAGTTTGTTGTTGCAACGCAGTTCGAAGGCGATTTTTTCGGTCATCCGGACGAGTTCTTTATTCAGAAACTGGAGATCGATGGTATCCGTTTCAAAGGTATTTTCCGTACCGATACTTTTCTGTTCGTGGTATGGCACGATGGGTGTTTCATCGATGCCATTTGCCCTGCGCCAGAGTTCGATTCCATTTTTACCCAGCAGGTTGATCATCATTTCCACCGGTATCTGGCTGAGGATGGCAATAGTTTCCACTCCCATCTGTCGCAGCAGGGTGGATGTCTGATTGCCGACCATCGGTAATTTTTCTATGGGCAGGGGAGCCAGAAATCCTTTTTCGTTCCCGGGTTTGATTTCAAGCTGGCCATTGGGTTTGCATTCGTTGGTAGCTACTTTGGAAATCAGTTTGTTGGAAGCAAGGGCATGGGAAACACTGAGGCCGCTCTCCTTCACTATTTTTTTCCGAAGCTGCTGGATATAGCCAAGGGTTCCGAAGAATTTATCCATGCCGGTCATATCGATGTAGAACTCATCGATGCTTGATTTTTCAAAAACGGGTACCTCACTGCGAATGATTTCGGTGACCAGGCTGGAAAAGCGCGCATAGCTGTCCATATCACCGCGGATAATGAGTAGTTCGGGGCAAAGTTTCTTAGCCAGGCGGGTGGGCATGGCTGATCTGACCCCGAATTTCCGGGCCTCATAACTGCAGGAGGCAATCACTCCGCGGTCGCTGTGTCCCCCGACAGCAATGGGCTTTCCGCGTAATTTGCTGTTACGGAGGTATTCAACGTGAACAAAGAAAGCGTCCAGGTCAAAATGTACGATGGAACGGTCGCCGGCGTGCATCCCAATATCTTTAGTGCAATGTACTAAAATATTTAGTACATTGCAAATGCGCTTTTCATTCTGCCAGCAGCCGGTCTACGAGGGTATTGAATTCCCTTATGTATTCGGTATAGTGTGCGCCCGTACCCGGACCGTTGAAGCCGGTGTGGATTTTCCTGATCTCACCCTTTTTATCCAGGAATATGGTTGTCGGGAAGCCCGCGATCTGGTCGATTTCAGGGATAGTCTTTTGTGACCGGAGTGAATCGCTGGTGAGGGCGCCCGTGATCAGGATGGGATATTTTACGCTGAAACGTTTTACAAATGGCTGCAACAGCTCGGTGATTTTGCGGGTATTGGCCGTTCTTTCGTAGGCCAGACCGATAACTTCGACCCCGCGGGACCTGTTCTTGTCATACCAGGGACTCAGAAATCCTGTCTCGTCCATGCAGTTGGGACACCAGGAGCCGAGCATCTGCAGGATGACCACCTTATTTTTATAACGGGGATCACTAAGCGAAATCATATGACCCTGAAGGTCGGGGAACCGGAACCGTGGAACAGCATTTAAAGAATCGCGCAGGTGACTGAGGCCGTATTCATCGGGTAAACTGGCTGAGTCGTTTTTTGCTCCCGTCCATTGCTCTACCGAAGCGGCGCCCGAATAGAAATGGCCTGACATATTCCGGGAATCACTGATCAGGCTGACAAAAGAATAAGCGTGTCCGCCGTCAAAGGCAGAGAGTATGAGGGTGTCGCCATCCACCACGCCGTCCAGGTAACGGTAGTCTCCGGTAGGCGTCAGAAAAGTCCCCTTCACGTCAGAACCTTTTTGTCTGAATTCACCCACGGCAGCCGTGGTATCGTCCTTACCCGTAAAAAGGGCTGACCATCGGCCACTGATATCATAGCGCGGAGGATTCCTTGCCGGAAAACGTGCGGGTCTGTTATCCTGATAGACAGCTTCAAACGGGACGACGGTTTTCTTTTCACCCGAATACTTTATCCAGTCCCCCTTTAAAGTATGTTTATCTGTCATCCGCAGTGCAAAATGCGAATCGAAAAAAGGCATGTCTATATACACCGAATCGGCCTTTTGCCGCACCTGGTCGACTACCAGTTTTTCGCTGCCATTGATGACCCGGATGATTTTTTTTCCGGAAACCGCGCTCACCTGAAAAAGAAAAACGATAGGATTTCCGTCTGCGCGGAGAATGGAAGCCCGCCAGTAACCGGATTGCAAACCCGGTTTGGCAACCTGTGCTTTCAATTGCATCAGGGGAAAGAGAATAAAACAAAGAATAAGACGCAGGTGGGAAGAACGATAGGGCGAAACGGTCATATCAGAAATTCATTTCAAAGGTAACGGCATTTGATCATCCGGTTCCTGCCGCAACTTATCTTTATTCCATGAGGGATCTGGTAAAATTCATTATGATACATGCGACTTTTTTATTTTCTTTTCAAAACGGGTCTTCCCAGACAGTTATCCCCCTTTATCCGGGAGAGATCCCCAACGCGCGGCCCGGTCCCGACAGGGAGACGGCCGCTTACGAAGAAGACAGCATCTGGACGATCAGAAATGTTTCGCGTCCCAACCTGACCATATATCTTCCGCCGAAAAAAATCGCCACCGGTATTGCGGTTATTGTTGTTCCGGGAGGCGGTTATGGGATTGTAGCCGCGAAACACGAGGGATATGATGTGGCAGAAAAGTTAGTCGCGGCCGGAATCGCCGCTTTTGTTCTTAAATACCGCCTGCCTGATGACTCCACGATGATCAACAAAGAGATAGGGCCTCTTCAGGATGCCCAACGCGCGTTGCTGGTAGTCAGGTCGCGGGCGAAAGAATGGGGGATAAAACCAGACCGGATCGGTATTATGGGATTTTCGGCCGGGGGTCACCTTGCTTCTACAGCCGGAACGCATTTCAAAAAAAGCAGAATCGACAACCCTGGTCGTGTCTCCCTGCGTCCGGATTTCATGATCCTGGTTTATCCGGTAATCAGTTTTAATTCTGAATACGGGCATATGGGCTCCGCGCACAACCTGCTGGGTCCCGATCCTTCACCGGAGAAGATAAAAGAATATTCCAATGAGTTGCAGGTTACCGGTCAGACGCCGCCGGCATTTTTGGTGCATGCCCGCGATGATGACGCGGTTCCCCTGAAAAATTCCCAGGTGTTCGCGGCAGCGCTCAGGGCCCATCATGTACCCGTGGAATTATATTTGTATGACGGGGGTGGACACGGGTTCGGACTGAATAACAGGACCAGCCCGGTAAAATGGATAGACAGCTGCATAAGGTGGATTAAAAAACTGCCCTGAGACCGGCAAGAGCCGTTCGAATAAGATATTACCTGAAGTACAACCCGGTTCCTGTTAAACTTTTGCCCATTCGTGGCTTCAGCAGGCAGAAATGGTAAAGAAGGAAAGAACTGGCACGATTTTATGCTCTGAAATATAAAAAGCTTCAGATGCAGACGATCCTCGATAAAACTCACGGTATTGGCCGGGCGCCTTCTTCATTCCAGGCGGTAGTTGCACCTGAAACGGTATCATCGGGATCTGAAAACAAATTGAAAACCAGGGAATTCATTTCCTGGGCTGCTTGTTTCGCCGTCCTGTTTCTTATTACCGGGCTTATCAAGTGGATGGGACTGGAAACTACCATGGGTTCCGTGACCAATTTCCTCTTTTTTGTTTCTCTGGCCGGCACGGCCTATTTTATCATGAGGGCTTTAGGTATTTCCAGGAAATCACTGGGTGTCGCCACCCGTTCCATGGTCCACAACGGATCAGGACTCGCCTGAGAATTTCAGTCAACCTGCCCATTTTGAACCACTTTCACCGCACAATGCTGTATCGGATTCGGACATCCGCGACCGCCATCTCCTTCTTCATTCATTGAAAATGAATCTTTAAGCTTCTGGCACTGACTTGGTACCTGTTTTCATTTCCAACACGGACCAAAGCCATTACCATGCTACGCAATTATTTTATTACTGCCTGGAGAAATATTACAAAGAATAAGGCTTTTACCCTGATCAACATACTCGGCCTGAGCACCGGACTTTGTTGTTTTCTCCTGATCCTTCTCTTTGTTCAGGATGAACTCCATTTTGACCGCTTTCATAAAAATGCGGATAATATCTATCGTATCCAGTCGAAGATTCGTTTCGGCGGTGCGGACATGAATTTTCCCCTCGCCGCAGATCCCATGGGTGACGTGCTGAAAAAAGACAATCCGCAGATTTTGCAATACACCAGGGTCTATACTTCAAGTGGTCCCAAACAGATTAAAAAGGGCAGGCTGTATATAACGGAAAGATCGGTGGCCAATGTGGATTCCACCTTTTTCGAAGTGTTCAGCTTTCCTGCTCTCAGCGGTGTAACGGAATCAGCCCTCAGCGAGCCCAATACCGTGGTCCTCACCGAATCCGCTGCCATAAAATATTTTGGCACAAAGGAAGCAGTGGGAAGAACGATCGAAACCAATGAAAAAGGGCAAACGTTCTATAAAGTTACTGCCGTGATCCGCGATATGCCGGAAAACAGTCACTTCCACTTCGACTATCTCTTTTCGATGAAGAATGTAGAATATAACTGGGGTAGTTATCTGAGTCACAATTTCTACACCTATCTGCTGATGAAACCGGGCACGGACTATAAAGCCTTCGAAAAAAATCTTGCAGCATACATCGACAGGTATGTACTTCCCCAGGCAAAGCAGTTTATGCAGATCCAAAGCATGGAGGAGTTCAAGAAAGCCGGAAATACGCTGGAGTACAGCCTGGTTCCCATTACACGGATACATTTGTACTCTTCCGGTCAATATGAAATGGAAGCCGGAGGCAATATCCAGTACGTATATATATTTTCTGCTGTTGCCGTATTCATCCTGCTGATCGCATGCATCAACTTCATGAACCTAACTACGGCCCGATCCGCCAAACGAGCCCGGGAAGTCGGAATACGCAAAGTACTGGGAACAAGACGCAGGGGTCTGATCCTGCAATTCCTTTCAGAGTCCACCCTGATGGTTGTACTCTCTCTGCTGATGGCCATTTTTGCAACTTTCATCGCCATCCCCGGATTTAATATACTGGCCAATAAATCCATTCATCCGTCGCTTCTTTTTTCACCTCTTATCCTGCCCTGGCTTATACTCTTGCCCATAATTGTGGGTTTGTTTGCGGGAATTTATCCGGCCTTCTTCCTTTCCGGTTTCCGTCCGATTGAAGTATTAAAAGGCCGGTGGAAGATCGGATCGAAAAACGGAGGAGGCCTGAGGAGCCTGCTGGTTGTATTCCAGTTTGGAACTTCCATTGTGCTGATCATTGGCACGCTCGTAATTTATCGTCAGCTTCATTTTATCCAGACCACTAACCTGGGTTACAACAAAGACCAGGTTGTGACGATCAATAACGGCGGACTCCTTAAGGAATCCGTACAGTCGTATAAACATGAACTGCTAAAACTGCCGGGCGTGTTAAATGCTACGATGAGTTATTACCTGCCTGTGGAATCGAGCCGCTCAGATGAAAGTTTTTCCACTACGCCGGTTATGACCGCATCAACTGGCCTTGATATGCAAACCTGGTATGTAGATGAAGATTACCTGAAAACGCTTGATATTAAACTTTTGAAAGGAAGGGATTTTTTCAAAACGCCCGGTTCGGATACATCAAGCATTATTATCAATCAAACCTGCGCTTCCATGCTTGGGTTTTCTGATCCGATTGGTAAGACAATCTATAATTCTCCGCCGGAAGGGAAAAAGACCCAACCTTACACCATCATTGGCGTCATGCGGGATTTTAATTACGAATCCCTTAAACAAAAAATTGGTCCTGTCTGTCTTTTCCGTGCCACTTTCGCTTCGAACATCAGCGTGCGGGTGGAACCGCAGGCCATGAAATCTTTTCTGGCAGAAGCAGAAGACCGCTGGAAGAAATACGTGCCTTCGAGCCCCTTCAGCTATAATTTTATGGATGAGTCTTTTTCCCACACTTACAGCGCTGAACAACGCGTGGGTAAGATCGCCCTGCTTTTTTCGGGGCTGGCCATTCTGATCGCGAGCCTGGGTCTTTTTGGTCTGGCCACTTTTATGGCGGAGCAGCGCATGAAAGAAATAGGTATCCGGAAAGTGCTTGGTGCCAGCGTGCAGCGAATAGTCACCCTTTTATCAACGGAATTCATCAAACTGGTAGGCATTGCTTTTATAATCGCCGCACCCGTAGCCTGGTATGTGATGAGCAGATGGCTGAATGATTTTGCCTTCCGCATAAATCTTTCCTGGTGGATGTTTGGGATTGCAGCGCTGCTTGCCCTCCTCATTGCCCTGATAACGGTCAGCATCCAGGCAATTCGTGCGGCAGTGATAAACCCGGTTAAGAGTCTGAAAACAGAATGATAAAATTAACCCGGCAGGTCGCCGAACAGCTGCATGAAATGGTTTTTGTATTTTCCTGATCCGGACATATTGATCTGTTCCTGCATTTCGCTCTTCCACACGAGTGTAATACGGGCGAGCAAGGGAAGGATTATTATCACCGGAAAGGTCCACGGCGATCCGAATAAATTCCAAACCACGATAAGCAGCGCCGTGCAGAAAAGCGGATAAAGAAAAAATAACAGGATAAAAAGCAGACTGTCATAGTACACGAAGCGGGCAGGAAATAATTTCATCATCCATTTGAGCGGATAGTAAAGTATTCCATGGATCAGCCAGCCAGCCATCGCCGGTATGGCAAATAACAGCAGAAGCATCCAATGAAGACCGCTTTTATTTTGTGGGTTCATCCCGATGGGTTTCTCCCCGGACAAACGAAGCGGCTTTTTTTCAGGAAAATCTTCCGGCAGGTCCTCCAGGGCCTTAAGCTTTCCGAAATCCATTACCGGCAGAAGGCGGATAAGGGCCTGGATCCATTCCGGATTTTTTTCAGACTGCAACATGCAGCCTGAGATGCCCGACCTCAGCAGGCCATTGCAAAGATTTATTTTTTCTGATTCTTCTATATTCCCGGGCAGGTCGGATAGCGCAATAGGCAAACTGCTCCTGACATAAATAGTTTTACCGGGTCCCTTGTAGGAGTCATAGTTTATGGCAAGGGGAAGAATCTGCAGGGGCTCGGGAAAAAAAGGAGCGGTATCAAGCCAGATCCTGGCGGTCAGTTTTTTTAGGGGTCTTAGTTTCCAGTTGTTACCTGTAATTCCCTCAGAGAAAATGACGAGTATTCCTTTTTCCCGCAGCAGATTAAAGCAGGATTCGCCCATTCTCCGGCGCATTTCCCTGGGGTCATATACATTTGAACCGGCATATACCGGCAGAATCCGGAGCATGCGCATTAAAAATTTGGGAAGCAAGCGGTCCGCAAGGTCACCCCGTCCAGTAAAATGCAACGGTTTTTCTATACAGGAGGCCAGGACGAGTGCATCAAAGATGGCATTGGGATGGTTCGAAGCCAGTATCAAAGGGCCTCTGACGGTGGCCAGGGAAGAGTCATGAACCCGGATCTTCCGGCAATAGAGCCACAAACCGCAGCGAAGAAAAAATCGAACGACAGCGTACATGGCGATCATTTATCAGCCCACGCATACAACACGCGTTTCCTGTTTTTAAAAGTCCGGCCGTCGAAACCATATATATCCGGGCCGTTGATGATTTTCGTCCCACCCTTTTCGAATAGTGCCAGCTGGTATAGCACTTTCACCTTACCCTCACTGACCACAAAGGCAAGTGAATTGAAATTAGAAAAAGAAGACGAACCGGTGGGTGGCAGGTAACAATCCTGACCGAGCACAAGACTGGCCACTTTATCACCCGGGAAATATTTTTTTATCAGGTCTTTTTGCTGAACTGACCCCTGGTCTCCCAGCCCGAGTGCAGTTGTGAGACCGCATTTCAATTCCTCGCATCCCGTACCTCCCAGTGCAGCGTATAATGCGGCCAGCCCCTTGAGGGAAGCCGGAAGTTTTGCCACTGCACGGGTATCCAGTTTGCCGGTGGAATGGGGGATTAACACATAAGTTTTTTGTGCGCCTGCAACGTTGGCTGAAAAAAGAAAAAGAAGAGCGATGGCCGGTATATTCATTTCCCTGAGGGTCGCTGGTTAAAACCATACAAAATATAGTAAAATTGCAGCGGTATGAAAAATTTTTCTATCCGTCCGATCGGTCCGGAGGACAACGAAGGGATCGCCGCCATTATCAGGAGAGTACTGAAGGAATTTGGTGCAGACAGACCAGGCACGGTTTATTTTGATCCGGCTACGGATCATCTGTATGAATCTTTCACGATCGAAAAATCGTTTTATTTCATCGCGGAGTGTGAAGGAAAAATAGTAGGCGGTTCGGGCGTTTATCCCACAGCCGGTTTGCCCGAAGATTGCTGCGAGCTTGTAAAACTCTACCTGCTTCCGGAAATGAGGGGCCAGGGTTTTGGGCTAATGCTGATGGAAAAATGTTTTCAGAAAGCCATCGACTTTGGCTACCGGTCCATTTACCTGGAAACCATGCCTGAATTATCGTCAGCCATCGGTCTGTATAAAAAATCAGGTTTTACTTACCTCGCCGGACCCATGGGGAATTCGGGTCACTACGGATGTGCTTTATGGATGATAAAAAAATTATGAGGCTGCCGCCCTTGCCTCCGGAATCCGTGTACTCAGCTGCATCATCCAAATGCCCATAAGAGCAATCAGCGCAAAAGAAATTCTGAGGCTTGTAGCCTGGGCCACATATCCGATCATCGGTGGCACCAGCAGAAAGCCCAGGTAGCCGAGGGAAGACACCGAGGCCAGTGCGGCGCCCGGGTTAGACATCGGAATCCTTCCGGCAAGACTGAATACAAAGGGTACAACACAGGAAACACCGAAACCAGTAAGCATATATCCGAATATGGTTAAGGGAATATAGGGAGATAAGACAATGAAGAGAAAGCCTATGGAGATGAGCAGTCCGCTCATGGTAATTACTTTACGGATGCCATAACGGTCAGCCATACGGTCGCCCAGAAACCTGCCGCTGGTCATCGCGACCATATAAACCACAAAGGCGATGGTGGCAACGCCCTTGCTGCCTTGTAGTACCTGACGAATATAAATCCCGCTCCAGTCGTACATGGTATTTTCACAGGCCATCGAAGTAAAGCAGATAAAAGAAAATATCATCATGTTTTTCGGCGGCAGGGTGAAGATGGAGCGCTTATGCCTGTGGTCCGGCTTCTGGTCGAATGTATTTTTATAAAAGAAGAGCGCTGCGGTAGACAATGCCAGACTTACACCCATCAGGTGCCAGGCAGGAATTACATTCATGGTCACCATGGCATATCCGACCGCTGCCCCTGCAAAACCGGCCAGGCTCCAGATCGCATGAAAATTACTCATGATCGATCTGGAATAAAGTGATTGCACACCTACGGCCTGCGCGTTGATAGAAAGATTCATCAGGTTTCTGGAAGAGCCAAAAAAAAAGAGGAAGGTCCCTAACACCCAGGTGTATGTGCTGAATCCGAGACAGGCGAGCACGAGGTTGTAGAACAGGGTGCCAATAAGCATGATCGTCCGGCTCTTATAATGGTCAAGCAACCTGCCCGTCAAAGGCAGGGTCAGGATCAGTCCTACAGGCATCATAAAAAGCAGGGTCCCGAAATGAGCATCATTGAGCTTAAGCGATTCTTTGATTCCGGGTATGCGGGATGTCCAACTTGAATAACCGAAACCGGAAATAAAAAAATAAACAGCGTTGGCCTGGCGGATCCTGCCGGGAGAGAGCTCGGTCATCGGGAATCAAAGATCGGTATTTTCTTCAGGGAACGCAGTCCGATTTTCATTTCAACCGGTAATCTGATTGGTGTTACCTGAGCAGCGCCGTTCCAACAAGGGTGGCCAGCAGACCGAGGATAACTGAACCAGCCGCATACAAAACGAATTGTAGCATGGCGCCCTGTTTGAGCAATACCAGCATGTCATATGAATAAGTTGAGAAAGTAGTAAAACCACCGCAAATCCCCGTGATGAGAAAAAGTTTCCATTCACTATGAAAGCCGGTATATTTTTCTGACATCGCATAAAATAATCCGATCAGAAAGCAACCGGTAATATTGACCAGCAGGGTGCCCAGGGGAAATACAACGGGTACCTGCCTGCCTATGAACAGCGATATCACATAGCGAAGAACGCTTCCAAGGGCACCACCCAGTCCGACAATCAGCAAGGCTTTCATGGTTGTTTCAATTTACTTTTTCAAACCGGTAAGGATCTTCTTCCACAAAGGGATTTTCTTTCGTCGTCACCGCTGTCACTTTTTCACCGGAAATTTCAAACCGGGTACTGAATATCCCGTAGAGAATATTGTTATATGTGAGCAGCCATTCGTCATTACCCATGTATTCGAGCGTGGCCGACAGATCAGGCTTGGTTTCAAACCGGATCAGCAGATGATCGGCCTCAACCGTAATCCGGATTTTTCCATAGAGCGTGTTTCGGTATTCACCCGCATAGGCAGAAAGAGGCATGACAGGACGCTCTTTGTGAAGTCTCGATTTCCAGCCCCTGATTGCTGCCAGGGTTTTTTGGTCAGATTCCAGATGATCAGGAAGTCTTTGCAGGCTGCGGTTTACATAAGGTTGTCCCAGGTATGCATCCAGGATCTGGTAGCGCAGGGCTTCAAAAAAATTCTGGTTGTCGTTGTTGGTCAGGATGGCGATACCCAGTTTTTCTTCAGGAACAAAACAAACGTTGCTTACCATACCGCCGGCGCCACCTGTATGATAAAAAATCTGACGGCCGGCATAGTCGTTGGTGACAAGCCCCAGGCCGTAACCTCTGAAATGCATTGGAAGGGTAGGCGACAGTATACTGCTGATCCAGGTATTGGCCCATCTCGTCTTCGCCAGGGATTTCCAGGAAATGATCTGTTTTCCCTCATAACGTCCGCTGTCGAGCTGCATCATCAGCCAGTGGGAGAGATCCTGTACATTGCTCACAATACTGGCGGCCGGTGCCATGTTGTTCCAGTTATCATAAGGAACTTTCTCCAGGTTACCGGTGTACGAAGTTGTATAAGGTGTGGCTACGTTGGCCTGCGATGCGATCCCTGTTGAAAGTACCCTGCTTTGGTTCATGCCCAGTGGTGTAAGGAAATGAGACTGTACAAATTCTTCCCAGGATGTGCCGGTTACGACGGGTATGACCTGACCTGCCGTAAGAAAACAGCTGTTGCAATAGCCATACACCTGCCGGAACGGATAGACGGGTTTGAGGTAGCGCATTCGGTGCATGATTTCTTCCCTTGTCAGGGCAGTATTCCAGAAAGTAAAATCACCCTCATAGGTTTTTGTACCGATCCGGTGACAAAGAAGATCGCGGATGCTCACCAGACCCGTGGACGTTGAATCATACAACCGGAATTCGGGAAAATATTTGGTGATGGGGTCATCGAGTGAAATCTTTCCCTGCTCATCCAGCATTGCCAGGGAACATCCTGTAAACAATTTGGTGTTGCTGGCGATCATGAAGAGTGTTCCGGCATCCACTGTTTTTTTTGTCTCTATATCACGCACGCCATAACCTTTCATCAGGACTACCCTGCCATCTTTCACAACCACCACCGCCAACCCGGGAACCTGCCAGTCTTTTAGTCCCCGGCTGATATAGGCATCAAGGCTGTCGCGGATAAAAGGTGGCGTTCCGGACGGGAGATCCTGCGATCTTCCGGCCAGCATGGAAAACAACCCGATTAAGAAAAGCGGCCACCTTTGCGCCGAACGTCCCTGAATTATCATACTCTGAGAAATATTTTTTGACGATAAAGAAAATACAGAAATGCCCATTTGACAAAGACATAACATATTGCCATCACGACGCCCTCATAGAGTAAAGGAGTCAGCTGGCCAAGCCATCCGAAAAAAGCGTTGGTTGTGTAGTCCCAGTTGATGAATCTTCCGGACAGATAGATTAGAATGGAATTCATTCCGATCACTTTAAAAAAGAAAGCCCATTTCTTGTGTCCTTTCACGTCGATGATGAAATAAAAAAGCGAGAGGAAAAGGAGGCTGAGGCCGCCCGCAAGACATACAAAGGAGCTGGTCCATAGATTTTTGTTGATAGGAAAGACGAAATTCCAGAGCAGGGCAAGCAGAATAAATCCCGCACCGGCGGCTGCCATCCAGGAAGATTTCCTGTTGCCGCTAAATCCGCTTTTCTTTATGAATGTTCCTGTAAGTATTCCCAGTAATCCCGTGGCGATTGCAGGGATGGTGGAAACAATTCCTTCAGGATCGTGGATCCCAAGATAAAGTCGTCCCGGAACAATATGGCGGTCGATATAGGAAGCAAAATTTCCCTCCATGGTCAGGTCGCCCATTGGATAACCAGGCGCTGAAGTGAATCTGAGCAGAAGCCAGTATCCTATAATCAGTGCCCAGAACCAGATGATCTGTGCATTTCTTTTTGAATATAGAAAGATGATGTTCGCAAACATATAAGCCAGACCGATCCTGCCCAACACGCTGGCGAACCGGATTTCTGCAATGGGTTTGATATGAAGGCCGTTGTTATTGATGACGCCGAGGACGACGAGGATAAGACCGCGCCTGATGACACGTCCCAGTACTTTGTTTTTGTCTACTCCTCGGTCAAGGTCCTTGCCTACTGAAAAGGGCGTAGCCACACCGGCCATGAACAGAAAAAGCGGAAAGATGAGGTCATACATATGAAATCCATTCCAGGCCGGATGGGTGAGCTGATTGGCGATGGCTTCAAAAAACGGCCAGCCCGTCGCTTTGGCGAGGGCGTTGAAAATATCTTCTGCGCCCATGATCCAAAACATGTCGAAGCCGCGTAATGCATCAAGAGAATAAAGACGTTGTCCGCCGACGGGTCCCAGCGGTGATTCGGAAGTAGGGTGAACTTGTTTATTCATGGTTGAAAATAAGGGGTTCTATTGAAAACTGGTTGTTATTGATCTTCATGGCTTCGCAGAGTAAGCGGTCCTCCCGTTGACTACCGTCATAATGATCTTCGTGTCTCTGATTTTTTCCGGAGCAATAGAAAAAAGGTCTTCAGACAGAACGGTAAAATCGGCCAGCATGCCCGTCCTGAGCCTGCCTGTCCGGTTTTCCTGAAATCCTGCATAAGCACTGTTCACGGTATAACAGCGCAATGCTTCTTCCACAGAAACTTTCTGATCCGGAAACCAGCCCTGCGGGTTTTTTTCATCAAGGGTCCGGCGTGTCACGGCAGCATATATGCCGGCGATCGGGTCGAGCGGAGCAACAGGCCAGTCTGATCCGAAGGTTAGTTTTGCCTGCTCGTTGAGAAGGCTTTTAAATACATAAGTTCCCCGGAGTCTGGCGCTGTCCAGTCTTTTTGCTGCCCACTTGCCGTCGTCGATGGCGTGATAGGGCTGCATGGAAGGTATTACATGCAAGGCCGCAAATTTTTTAATAGCTTCCGGTGTCAGGTGTTGCGCATGTTCTACGCGGAAACGGTGATCCTTTCCCGGATTTCTTTTTTCCGCCTCTTCATACACGCTCAATATCCAGTCGTTTGCCCGGTCGCCGATGGCATGGGTGGCGATATGTAAGCCGGCCGCATCGGCTCCGAATATCCATTGACGTAAAAGACCGGTGTCAGTCACCTGCAGTCCGGTGCTGTGAGGTGCGTCCAGATAGGGTTTGTAAAACCAGGCAGTGGTAGATCCCAGCGATCCGTCCACAAATCCTTTGAGTCCTCCCCAGTGTAATCTGTCATTTCCCCAGCCATTGGCTTTTACAAATGAATCGAGTTTCTGCCAGGTCCGGACAGCTACGAAAGAATAGATCCGGAGTGGCAGTCCGCCTGCACTTTCTGCCTTCCGGTAGCAGTCAAGGTCCACCCATCCGCCGAAAGAGCCCATATCCTGAACCTGGGTCAGGCCATGAGACAGTGCATGGGCAGACGCAATTTTCAATACTTCTTCCAGCTCCCTGTCTGTCGGGTCGGGGATGATGCGGTATACAAGGCTTGTGGCTTCGTCGCGAAGTATTCCTGTAGGTTCGCCGGTTTTCGGATCGCGTACGATTTCTCCGCCGGGAGGATCGGTTGTGTTTTTGTCTATGCCGGCGCGTTGCAGGGCAATGGAATTGGCAAGACCCATATGACCGTCATACCGGCTGAGAAAAACAGGATGAGATCCGCTGAGGCTGTCGATCCATTCTTTTTTTGGAAGTTCGCCGCCCCAGGCTTCATGATCCCAGTTGCCTGTGCGGATCCATTCACGGCTGCCGGCCGAGTCAATATATTTTTTGAAAGTGCTGATGAATTCCTCTTTTGACCTGACCTGTCGCAGGTCGATGCTTGAGAGATAGTATCCGCCTTCGAGAAAATGGGTATGGTTGTCTATCAATCCGGGAACCATCATATGGCCACCGAGATCGGTAAGTACTGTCCGGTTGCCGGCGTAAGGTTTGTAATCGTCGCCTACATATACGATAACCGAATCCTTTATTGCTATCGCCGTGGCCCGGGGATTGGAGGAATCTCCCGTCCATATTTTTGCATTGAAAAAGATCTGGTCTGCTTCCGGTTTCTTATCCCTGCAGGAGACGCTCAGCAGGAACAAACCGAAGAAAAGCGACCATGATTTCATGCAGAAAAATTAATCCCCAACTTAGTGAAAAACAGCTGACCATGATGAAAGCGGCGTGTTTTTTTTCCTTTTGCGGGCTGGATGATTTTCTATATCTTCATTCTACAACGATTTGCAGCTGTATACAGCTGCTTTTTCTATTTGTACCATTCAAAAATTTACTATGTCCCATTCTCTTCTCGATTCATATGAGGGGCCCGCGGGGTTTTGGGATGAAATGGGCAAGGCGCCGGATTTCAGGGATCAATACCGCAATGTGGTGCAGGCTTTCAACCAGCTTGACGTGGCCAGTCTGCAACAGAAAGAGAAGATGGCCGGTGAATTATTCATGAACCAGGGGATAACATTTACGGTCTACAACGACGATGCAGGTATAGAAAGAATCTTTCCTTTTGATATCATTCCAAGGGTGCTGACCGGAAGGGAATGGAAGCTGATCGAAGACGGCCTTAAACAAAGGCTCAGGGCCCTCAACCTTTTTCTTAAGGATATTTACAATGAACAGCAGATCATTAAGGACAGGATCATTCCGGCAGAACTGATTGCGTCCTGCCCTCACTATATGCGGGAGACGGCAGGAATAAAGGTTCCACATGATATCTATATACATATTTCAGGCATTGACCTGATTCGGGGTGACAATGGTGTATTCTATGTGCTGGAGGACAATCTGCGTACACCTTCGGGCGTGTCTTATATGCTGGAGAACCGGGAGATCACAAAGCGGCTTTTCCCGGAACTGGTGGCCAGTTCCAGGGTCCGGCGTGTGAGCAACTATCCATTGCTTCTCCACGAAATCCTGCTTTCGCTCTCGCCTGCCCAGATTTCGAATCCGCAGGTTGTGCTGCTCACTCCGGGTATCTTCAATTCTGCCTATTATGAACATGCATTTCTGGCGCGCCAAATGGGTATTGCACTGGTGGAAGGCCGCGACCTGGTCGTGGACAATCATAAAGTGTATATGAAAACCACCCGGGGGCTCGAACAGGTACATGTGATCTACCGTCGCGTAGATGACGATTTTCTTGATCCGCTGATCTTCCGTCCGGACAGTGTGCTGGGTGTGCCCGGCCTGATGGCGGCTTATCGCAAGGGAACAGTGGCCATCGTCAATGCGGTGGGCAATGGCGTGGCAGACGATAAAGCCATTTATGCCTTTGTACCTGCCATGATTCGATATTATCTTAATGAAGAGCCGCTCCTGCCGAACGTCGAAACCTATGAACTGAGTAATCCCGATGCAAGGGAATTCGTATTTGAAAATCTCGGGCGCATGGTGATCAAAAGAACCAATCAGTCGGGAGGATATGGGATGATTATGGGCAACAATGTGAGTGACCAGGACTGGGCTAAAGCAAAGGAAGAGATCCTCAGCGACCCCAGAAATTTTATCGCACAGCCTATCATCAATCTTTCCACGGCACCCTGTTTTATCGACGGAAAATTTGAAGGGCGTCACGTCGATCTGCGGCCTTACGCACTTTGTGGACCTTCGGGCGTTCAGATTGTGCCCGGCGGTCTCACCCGGGTGGCACTCAGGAAAGGGTCACTGATCGTAAACTCATCCCAGGGCGGCGGAAGCAAGGATACATGGGTCATCGACTGATACCAAAAAAATAAACCGGAAATACATGTTAAGCAGGATCGCAGATTCAATGTTTTGGCTGAACCGCTATATGGAAAGGGCGGACGGCATGCTGAGGCTTGCGTCCACGCATTATATCTTAACCCTGGACAAGGATTCCAGCCGCGCGACAACCTGGAAATCTGTCCTGGAGATTTTTACGGATTCAGAAGAAAATTACCTCCGTTCCATAGAAAACAATACCGAGCTTTCCCTGAAACGACTTTTGGTTGACAATACCAATCCCAACTGCCTGAAACTGCTGGTGAACCGTGCCCGCGAAAATGCGCGCGGCGTGCAGGATCATATCACCAAAGAGGTATGGGAAGAGGTAAACCAGTTGTATCATCTAGTAAACCAGCCCTTCCTCGAACGGAAGATCGACTCTTTTCTGGGACTCGAAGTGATGGAACCCTTTATCCAACATACCGTCATGTATGCCGGCATTACCGATATTACCATGCCGCGCGGCATGGGATGGTGTTTCATGAACCTCGGAAAGTATATAGAGCGCTGCCTGCAAACGATTGCTTTCATGCAAAAACAGCTCGAGGTAATTCATTTCCGGGAAGAAGATACCAACGATCTGCTGCAATGGAAATACCTGCTTTTTAGCTTATCAGGGTACGAATTGCATGTAAAAACCTATCGCAGCAACAACCATAACTACAATGTGCTGCACCAGGTGCTGAGCAATGAAAATTTCACCCGGTCCGTACACTATTCATTACAACGGATTGAGCATTACCTGAATAAGGTGATTAACGACCAGGTCAATGAGGAAAGAGCCGCACTCGTCAGAAATTTCGGCCGCCTGTTCAGCAAAGTGCGGTATATCGAACTCGATACACTGACTAAGGAAACCGTCCCGGCATTTTTTGAAGAGATCAAATCCGATCTGGTGGAATTTAACCAGAAAGTTGTCCAGCATTTTTTCTCTTATTCCTGACCGGCATGCCGATTTATAAAATACATCACAGTACCCGGTATGAATACGACCGGATTATCCAGGAAAGCATCAATGAGATAAAAATCTTCCCGGTTCAGTCCGCGGCGCAGGAAGTGGTTCAACAGGAAGTGGAGATTACAGGCAATCCTGAAATACAGTTTTTTTATGATTATTGGGGAAACAGGACCGGAGTCTTCAACCTGCTTCCGCCACATCGCGAGCTCGTCATCGACAGCCACCTGATCGTCCGGACCAGCGAAAGCGGAGATCTGCAAATAAATTTCATTAGTGGTTTTGAAGATATGGAGAGAGAATGGGTTGACGATCTTAAAATGCTGGAGTTAAAAACTCCTGAACCGATCCGCTCGCAGGATAAAATTCTCGGTATAAATGCTGAGTTACGGAAGGCAGATGATTCTGTTGCCGTGTCCGTCAAAAGCTGCAGTGACTATATTTTCGGGCATTTCGGCTATGTCAGGGGAATAACCAATGTGGAGACGACGGTAGATGAAATTCTTGAGAAAAAGGGAGGCGTTTGCCAGGATTTTGCACATCTGTTGCTTCAGCTCCTCAGAACGATGAACATACCCAGCCGCTATGTAAGCGGATATATTTGTCCAAACCGTGAAGGCCTTCGGGGAGAAGGGGCCACGCATGCCTGGGTGGAAGCCTGGATTCCGGGCAGCGGATGGGCCGGCATCGATCCGACGAATGGGGTATGGGTCACCAACACCCATGTTAAACTGGCGACGGGACGGCATTTTGCGGATTGCAGCCCGGTGAAAGGTTCATTCAAAGGCACCGCTGTCCAACAGTTGTCGGTGCTGGTATCGGTGGACTATGAAGACGGCCATCATGCTAAGAATCTGAATCATGTAGATCTCAGCAAAGAGAAGCCGTCAGACTCACCCCTTTATTCCCCCGCCGGGCAGCAATAGGAACAACTGATTTTATTTATCTTGTCCCGTTTGGCCCCGGCGTTAGAAACAGGAACGGTTACTCAGAAATCATTTCATGAAATTTTATTTTCCTTTCCCCCGCGTTTTCAGCCTTCTGGTTTTAATCGTCTTCGTGAACGGTCTGTCGGCTCAGACGGCAGTTTCTTTTGTGCCGTCCGACAGCCCGGTGGTGTTTAGCCCGGGAATTGTTTCAGACGGATTTTCCAACCGTGATTTTGCGTTAGCGCCCGACGGGAATGATTTTTTTTATACCATGCAGTGGGGGTATGGTCAGTTTTCAGTGATTCTTCATTCCCGCAAGTCGGCGGGAAAATGGTCAAAGCCGGATACAGCCTGGTTTTCGGGCCGTTTTAATGATCTCGAACCTGCATTTTCGCCAGACGGCAACAGGCTCTTCTTCACGTCTAACAGGCCATTAAAAAATACCATCGACACTGCCAAGGACTACGACATCTGGTATTTTGAAAAAAAGGAGAAGCGATGGGAAGGGCCATTTAACGCGGGACCTGCAGTAAATTCAGAGAGGGATGAATTCTATCCCTCGATTTCGAAAAAGGGCAACCTGTATTTTACGAGAGACAATGGTGACAACAAGGATGATATTTTTATATGCGCTTTAAGTCAGGGACAGTGGGACAGTGCAAGGCGGTTACCGGAAGCAGTGAATTCACCCGGGTATGATTTCAATGCATTCGTTGACCCGGACGAAAACTACATTCTTTTCACTTCATATAAAAGATCCGATGATTTCGGCGGTGGCGATCTATATTATAGTCTGAAAAAAAATGCAGAATGGCAACCGGCCATCCATTTAGGAGCGCCATTTAATTCCCGCTGGCTTGACTATTCTCCATTTGTTAGCGCGGACAGGCAGTATTTTGTCTTTACTTCGAAAAGGCAGGTGTTGAAATTTCCATTTAGTAAAGCCCGGTCAGCGGATCAGATCAGGATGATGCTGGAAACCTTCGGTAACGGGAACGACGATATTTACATCGTCCGCTTTTCAACCCTCGAGAAAATAATGGAGCAACCCCACTAATTTTGGAAAAAAGTCCGGTTTATGGCGGTTCCCGTTTTTAAATCAGTTTACCCTTTTACCCAGGAAACCATTGCCGAATATGCCCTTCTCGACGAAGCCAGGCTGGATCTGGCTGTCAATGCTGCTGCGCGGGCATACCATGTATGGAAAAAAACTTCTTTTTCAACCCGGGCGCAGATAATCCGAAACGTCGCCGCGCTGCTTCGCCGCGATAAAGAATCCCTGGCTACGCTGATCACACAGGAAATGGGGAAGGTTATTTCGGAATCACGGGGCGAAGTGGAGAAGTGTGCATTAAGTGCTGAATACTATGCGGATCATGCCGAGGAATTTCTGAAAGACGAAATTATCCGGACTGAATATTCGAGAAGTTTCGTCAGCTATGAACCCATCGGTATTGTGCTTGGTATCATGCCCTGGAATTTTCCTTTCTGGCAGGTATTCCGCTATGCCGTTCCGACGCTGATGGCAGGCAACGTGGTCTTGCTCAAACATGCACCGAATACCAGCGGTTGTTCGCACCGCCTGGAAAAATTATTTCAGGAAGCAGGGGCGGCAAAAGGAGTATTTACCAGTTTGATCATCGATACGCCGCTGGTAGAAAAAATTCTTTCCATGAATTCGGTGCAGGCGGTCACCCTGACAGGCAGCGACAGGGCAGGCAGTGCGGTGGCATCTCTTGCGGGGCAGCACATAAAGAAATCAGTCATGGAGCTGGGCGGTTCCGACGCGCTCCTGATCCTGCCCGACGCAGATATGAAAAAGGCGGCGGAGGTTGCATTGCAGTCCCGGATGATCAATGCGGGCCAGTCATGCATCTGCGCAAAACGGTTTATTGTGGTGCAGGAAGCCCGGGATGATTTTATGCAGGAACTGCTTATACAATATCAGCGATTGCAGCAGGGGGATCCCTTCCTTCCGCAAACCACGACGGGTCCTATGGCCAGACAGGATCTGGTGAATCACCTCGTGGAGCAGATGAACAAATCGGTGTTACTCGGTGCAAAGAGAATTCAGGGTGGAGAAGTGAGTGGCTGCAATTTTAAGCCCGCGATTCTCACGGAAGTGAAACCCGGCATGCCAGCGTTTGATGAAGAAACTTTTGGGCCGGTGGCGGCGGTGTCCGTTGCGGCGGATATTGCTGAAGCTGTCCGGCTGGCCAATGAATCCTCTTACGGATTGTCGGGCAGCGTCTGGACCCGCGATATAGAGAGAGGAATGGAGGTTGCCCGTCAGATGGAAACCGGCAGTGTTTTCATTAATACCCTCGTAAAATCAGATCCCACCCTTCCATTTGGAGGAACTAAAAAATCCGGTTACGGGAGAGAGCTTGGACGTCATGGGATCCTTGAGTTCGTAAATGCAAAAACCATTGCGGCCCAGCACAGGGATTGAGGAGACGGGAAGAAGATCCTGTTTTATCTCTGGTCAAAAACCAACCGGGCTTTGACCTGCGTCAAGTATTCGGGATCTAAGGGTTTTTTCCTATCCGGTATACTACCGTCCTGTCCTACTTTGTCGGACATTCCTGTTCATGTATTTTCCAACACTCCGGATTTGCAAGGGTAAAAAACTGACTGCTCCAGCGGGAAAGGGCAGGGACTGGTGCGCCGATGAAATGATTACCAGTCTCCCGGGCCTTCATTCATTTGAAATCCCCCAACAAAAATCCGGAGGCTTATTTTTTGTTTTTAAATCAGGCGAAACCAGTTCATATCTCCTGGACATTCCGGAAAATCACCTGCTGTGCATTATCAGTCTGGAAGGGGCAGTCAGTTTTTTTTCGGAAGAAACCGAACTTCACCTCTCACGGTATGCCGCCCAGGTGGTATGGATTAAAGATCACCGTCTTTATTTTTCGCTTCGCAAAGGACACAGGCACTCTCTGTTATTTCTGTGCTTTCCTGTATCCCAGTGGAAAACGCTTTCGGAGATCAACCTGCAGGTTCACCAGTTGTTAACGCACAAAGAGCAGCTATCGGACGCAGGATTATTCGTGTTTCCCAGGGTATTGTCTGATACTACGATCGGTGCACTTTCATCCGTTCTTGCCCGGATTTGCGATGAAGCGGAAGCAGGGCAGGAGGTTTACCGGCTGACGATGTCATGTCTGCGGAAGGAATTGAAAGAAGCAGGTCTTACTTACCTGAATGACAGCTTTTGCACCGGTATCGCAACGGATGACAAACCATTTTTTAAAGCTGTCTGGCTGATCATGCACAATCCGGTACCAAGGACTTCCATTGCTTTTCTTGTGGAAGCCACCGAGACAGGAGAAAAAAATCTCAGGAAATCTTTTCAGAAGCACTTCGGCATGTCGGTATTGGCATTCCGGGAACATATGCGGATGGAAAAAGCCAAATCACTTCTCAAGGAAGGGAACGATATAAAGGACATCGCAGAGAAACTGGAATTTTCCAGTACTGCCCAATTTTCCGGCATCTTCAGCAGGAAAACCGGATGCAGTCCCGACCATTACAGGCGCGAGGAAAAACACGACCCTTTCCGGGTTCCGATGAAGATTGTAAAATAATATGTGCTCTCAGGATTATCCCCCGACGTTCCGTTTTCATCCTTCTTCCTGTTCCGATAATTTCATGCGCACACGGCGGATTTCCTGGTAATATTTCCGGTGACTCAACGGAGTTCTCTGTGCGACATCCTTAAAATGGCGGTTAAAATTTGAAAAATTGCTGAAGCCGCACTCAAAACAGATCTCCGCCACCGGTTTATCGGTTTCAGCGAGCAGCTTGCAGGCATGCCCGATCCGCATTTCAATCAGAAAACGAGAAAAAGTTTTTTTGATTCGCGATTTAAAATACCTGCAGAAACCGTTAGGCGAAAGGTGGGCAATCCGCGCTACCTGTTCGAGGGAAAGGGGCCTGGTGAAATGGGCAAGAATGTACTGATAGATTGTATTGAGCCTTTCTGCTTCAGCGGGACTGTATTGAAAAGTCAGTCCTTCACTGCAAATAGTCTTCGTGTCGCGTGACCGCGCAATGATATCCAGGATCTGCAGAAGAAGAATGATCCTTTCGCTGTTTTGCGCATCTACCAGCCTGCGCATGAGAGCGGCCACCTCCCTCCCAGATTCGTCCTTAATGCGGACGCCCATCTGCGCGCGTTGAAAGAGGCGGACAATCCCGCGGTTTTCCGGCAGATTAAAAAATTCCGAACCGAAACAGTCGGGCGTGAAATGAACAATGATGGCCTCTACCTTCAGCGTCGAATTTTTAACCAGGAATTTCTCATCACAACGCCAAAGGTGGGGGAGGTTTGCGCCGAGCAGAATAAGGTCATTGTTCTTAAAATGATGAATGCTGTCTCCTATGAATTGCCTTCCCGAGGCTTCAATGATCAGCACCAGTTCAAGTTCAGGATGATAGTGCCACTTATTGTAAAAATGCGATACCACATCGTACCGGACACTGAAAGACTGTCCGGTCTCCCGCGGAATCTTGAGCAGGTGTGGTTTCATAAGAGCTTTATTTTAATAGTATAGTAATGTATTTCGTACACATCACGGATTATTTAGGTTAAGATAGTACAAAAACTGGCAAAAAGGAAGACAGGGGTTGCGGAAGTGCCCTTCTATTTTTGAAAAAAAATAAAGCCATTGGAAAACAGATTTATTATGCCCCTGCAGGATGCCGGGCTCGGAGACCTGGAAAAAGTGGGAGGGAAAAATGCATCCCTCGGAGAAATGATCCGTAACCTTCAGGCAATGGGTGTCAGGATTCCCGGTGGATTTATTATCACGGTGGATGCCTACCAGCTTTTCATCCATACCAATCAGCTCGGGAAAAAAATCCGGAACCTGCTGACGGAAATTGACTACAACAACATGGAATCCTTAAGGCGCGCGGGCCTGCAGATCCGCAATCTTATCCGCAATTCGAAAATTCCTTCTGAACTCAGTGCGCTCATCATTGATGCTTATCGTGGGTTGTCTGCCAGCTACGGTCAGCACGAAACGGATGTAGCCGTGCGTTCTTCGGCCACTGCTGAAGATCTGCCGGATGCCAGCTTTGCCGGGCAACAGGAAACCTACCTCAATGTCCGCGGTCCGGCCGCCCTGATGGACGCCGTGCGGAACTGCTTCGCTTCACTTTTCACTGACCGGGCCCTCAGTTACCGCAGAAATTTCGGATTCGATCATTTCGACGTGGGTATCTCACTTTGCATTCAGAAAATGGTCCGGAGCGATCTGGGCAGTTCGGGCGTGGCTTTTTCACTTGATACGGAATCGGGATTTAAGGATGCAGTTGTCATCAATGGTATTTACGGACTGGGCGAGCTGATCGTGCAGGGTAGCCTGTCTCCGGATGAATTCATCGTATTTAAACCCGCATTGGAGAACAAAGCATTTGTTCCCATCATAGAAAAGAAAATGGGGTTCAAGGACAGGATGATGGTATACGGCGACGATCCGGACGAAAGGGTGAGGATCATTCCGGTCGAAAAAACGGCGCAGAATACATTTTGTCTGCCCGACGAAAAAATAATCCAACTCGCTACCTGGGTAGCGATCATTGAGAAATATTATTCCGGCCTGAAAGGACACTGGTGTCCTATGGACGTCGAATGGGCCGTTGACGGGCTCACTGGCCAGTTGTTCATCGTCCAGGCCAGGCCGGAAACGATACATTCCCGGAAAGACCATAGTCGTCTCAGGGAATATGTTATGCAACCTCATCAGTCCAAGCCCATTCTTAAGGGGATCGCGGTGGGTGATCAGATCGGCAGGGGTCGTGTGAGAATCATGTATTCGCTCGACAAGAGATTGTCTGAGGGCAGTGAATTTCAGGACGGCGATGTCCTCGTAACCGACATGACCGATCCCGATTGGGAGCCGGTAATGAAAAAGGCATCGGCCATCATAACCAATAAGGGTGGCAGGACCTGCCATGCCGCCATTGTGGCCAGGGAAATGGGTGTACCCGCCATTGTGGGATGCCAGACTGCTACCCAGATTTTATCCGACGGTATGATGGTCACCGCCAGCTGCGGTGAGGGTGACGAGGGATTGATATACGAAGGCGAGCTTTCGTTTGATATTGTGGAAACCCGCCTCGACGAACTTCCCCGGATTCAGACCCGGCTGATGCTGAACGTGGCGTCGCCCTCCATGGCTTTCCGGTTCTCCCATATTCCAAATGCCGGTGTAGGACTTGCGAGGGAAGAGTTCATTATCAACAATTATATAGGCATTCATCCGATGGCGCTGCTGAAACACAGAACGCTGGGAGATGAAAAATTATCCGCCGGCATTCGTGCTGCCATCCGTGGATTTGAAAATGAGGAACAGTATTTTATTCAGAAATTATCATTCGGTATCGCAAAGATTGCGGCAGCCTTCTATCCGAATACGGTGATTGTCCGTTTCTCTGATTTTAAATCAAATGAATACCGTAATCTGATGGGAGGAGGGCATTTCGAGCCGGAAGAAGAAAATCCGATGATCGGCTGGCGTGGTGCGTCAAGATATTATTCCGAGGCGTACCGAGAGGCATTTGCACTCGAATGCAAAGCGATTCACCAGGTCAGGGAAATCATGGGTCTTTCCAATGTGGCTGTGATGATTCCGTTTTGCCGGACGGTGGAAGAACTGAAGAAAGTCACCCGTATCATGGCCGAACAACATCTGGAAAAAGGAAAAGCAGGACTCGAACTTTACCTGATGGCTGAATTGCCTTCTAATATTCTGATGGCCGCTGAGTTTGCAGGATATGTCAGCGGGTTCTCCATCGGTTCCAATGACCTCACACAACTAACCCTGGGACTTGACCGTGATTCAGCACTCGTGGCTCATCTCTATGATGAACGGAACGTAGCGGTAAAGCGTATGCTGGAATTGCTGATCCGTCAGGCTAAGACGGCAGGTGTGAAGGTGGGCATCTGCGGTCAGGGACCTTCTGATCACCCTGACTTTGCACAGTTTCTTGTCGAAGCCGGTATCGACTCTATTTCCGTTACACCGGATTCTGTTATAAAGACCATCAAAGCCATTCATTGTATAGAAGAAAAATTAAGAACTGATGCAGCCACGGACTATCGCCAGGCAGTATAGATATGAAATGACTGCAGCGTACCAGGTCAGCCGCGGTGTCCTTACGCTGGAAGAATTCAGGAAACAGGAATTGCGTTTCCTGCCTGCGGCCACCGGCGAACTGAGTAACCTGCTCCGTGACATTGCACTGGCTGCTAAAAGAGTGAACCTGGAAGTAAATAAAGCCGGGCTCCTGGATATACTTGGTGAAACCGGAAAGACAAATGTCCAGGGCGAAGGCGTACAACGTCTGGATGAACTGGCCAACAGTCAGTTCATGGCTGTCCTGCGGAGAGGGGTTAGCTGCGCGGGGGTTGCTTCCGAAGAACTCGAAGATTTTGCCTGCTTCGATGAGGAGATCTGCAATCAGTCAAAGTACGTCGTAGTGATGGATCCCCTGGATGGCAGCAGTAATATCGACGTAAATATTTCCATTGGTACCATCTTCGGAGTCTACCGTCGCAGGACAGCCATCGGAGATCCCTGCCGTCTCGAAGATTTTCTGCAATCAGGGCGAAACCTGGTGGCGGCCGGTTATATCATCTACGGTTCTTCGACCATGCTGGTTTATGCTACCCGGCGCGGTGTGAACGGATTTACGCTGGATCCCGCGCTAGGAGAATTCACCCTCAGCCATCGGGACATCCGCTGCCCCGCTACAGGGAAAATTTATTCGATCAACCTGGCGTACGGGACTGAGCAGGATGTAAGAATAGAAAGTTTCCTGGAAGAAATCCGGGAAGCCGGGTGTCGGGCTGAGTCTGAATTTTCACTCCGGTATACCGGCAGCATGGTTGCCGATCTGCACCGTAATCTGCTGAAGGGTGGCATTTTTCTTTATCCTGCTACGGAGAGAAAGAAACAGGGCAAACTGCGGCTTGTTTATGAATGCAATCCTTTCGCATTTATTCTGGAGATGGCAGGCGGTTGCGCCACAGACGGAATGAACCATATACTCGACATCAGGCCGGAATCTTTGCATCAGCGTACGCCATTTTTTGCCGGCAGTCCTTTGTTGATGCGCCATTTTATTTCCGGACCGGCCGATCCGGAGCGTTTCAGGAACATATAGTGCCATCGGGAATTCAGATATGCTGACAGATCGCCGAAGCCCCGTTCAGGCGTGATGTTTGAAATACTGAATTTCCGTTTCGTGTTTTTTGGCTTCTGCAAGAGTTTTGAATGTACCCAGATTCCGTCTTTTTCTCGTTTTCGAATCCACTTTTCTCGAGTAGATGCGGTATTCTCCGGATTTAAGTTTCCTGATCATCGGTTATTGTTTTGTTCATTGCATGCAAAGAAAATGCCTCCCGCCTATTACTGCGGGAACCGTTTATCTTCACATATATTTTTTACTGAACGCATGAATTTCAAATCCTTAGCCGGGCTGGTCTTTTTGTCATTATTCGCTTTATGTACAGTCCTCGGGCAATCCGATGTCAAACTGAAAAAAAAGGACCGGAAACGCGACGTTGAAATGATAACTTCGGAAGGGACGATCATACTCCGGCTTTCAGATTCCACGCCTCTGCATCGTGATAATTTTTTAAGGCTGGCCAAAAGCGGGTTTTTCGACAGCCTGCTTTTCCATCGTGTGATAGCAGGTTTTGTAATTCAGGCTGGGGATCCAAAAAGTAAGCATGCTTCTGCCGGACAGGCCCTGGGAGATTCGAGTCCGCCTTATAGTATTCCGGCGGAATTCCGGGTCACCCTTTTTCATCACAGGGGGGTCCTTGCAGCCGCCAGGGAATCAGACGACACCAATCCACTGAAGGCCAGCAGCTCCAGTCAGTTTTATATTGTGCAGGGCAAAATATATAGTGACGCGGGACTGGATTCCGTGGAGATCCGTCGCCCTAAGAGAAAAATACCACCTGATCAGAGGGAAGTTTATAAGACCATGGGAGGCACCCCCTTTCTGGATCAGAATTATACCATTTTCGGTGAAGTCGTATGGGGAATGGAAACCGTCGACCGTATTGCTGCCGTGCCCACCAGCAAAATGGAAGAAGACCGCGACCGGCCAACAATGAATGTGCGCATTCTGAATACAAAGCTGGTTAAGAGGAAATCTTATGGTCCGTAGGGGAGTCTTTTCTTTACCGGGACTAAAAAAAGAAAAGCATCAAGTCTTCTTCAGTTTCCGGCTTTCGCCTTTCACTTACTAACCCGATGCTCTCTTGAGTCGCTATTATCCTAATGGATTTCACTCCTCAACTGAGATACTTTGATCCTGTTACAGACTTTGTTTCTCAATTACTACACTAATATACGATTCGAAATACCCTGTTTCCAAATTATTATTACGTTGGTTTTGCACTCCTTTTGCACAAGGTTTTCCACAGGGTTTTAGAACGAATCGTTAAGGCGCCCAGGGACTGCCATCGGGAAAATCCGGTTATGTTAAGAGGAATATTGAATAGATTTGATGAGAAATTTTAAGGATGGAACATAAGGTCAGAATTATTGAAATAAAAGAAGTTACACACGATGTCAAGTGCTTCCGGCTGGAGAAACCGGAAGGTTATGAATTCAGTCCCGGCCAGGCGACGGACGTCTCCATTCCACAGCCCGGATGGGAGGGTGAGCTCAGGCCATTTACGTTTACGGCCTTGCAGGACGCGCCTTATCTTGAATTTACTATTAAGGGCTACCCCGATCGTCACGGGGTGACAGACCGGTTGCATCATTTGAAAACGGGCGATGAGCTGGTGATACGTGACGTCTGGGGAGCCATTACTTATCAGGGGGAAGGATATTTTGTTGCAGGCGGTGCAGGGATCACGCCCTTTATGGCTATTCTGCGTGACCTGCATCAGAAGAAAAAGACGGGAACTAATAAATTATTCTTTTCCAATAAAACGGAAAGAGATATTATCTACAAAGAGGAGTTAAGCCAGATCCTTGGCGCCAATGCATTGTTCACCCTGACAAGAGAAAAGACCGACGAATTCGAACATGCAAAAATTGACAGAATATTTCTTGAAAATCATGTCGGGGATTTCAAAAGACATTTTTATGTCTGCGGTCCCGACCCGATGGTAGCTGAACTCACGACCGTTTTGCAACAGCTGGGTGCAACCGCGGACTCGGTGATTTTTGAAAAATAGGGCCCGTTTCCTAGGCCCTTTTTGCTCTCAGCATTTCAATAGTAGCCGCTGCCGCAGCCAGGCCGTTTCCTTCATCGTCATTCAATCCGGCGACGACCTGGGCAGGCAATACTTCTTTCATCATTTTTCTTTGTTTTCTGTTTGACATCGCTGCCAGGATGGTGGCGTAGTCGATGTAAGTGCTCTTTTTCATAAAACTGTTTTTTAATTGGTTATGGTTTGATTGATTTTAAAAAATAAAAAGGCTGAGGATGGTCAGGATAAATGCTGCGATGCATATCCTCAGCCGGATCATGGAACTTTTCAGGGATTCAGGTTTTGTCTTTTTCATGATTTGATGTTTTAAATTCTTACACAAATATCATCTGCTTTTCATCCGGGGTCAACTGCACACGGCATGAACTGTTGATTTTGCAGTTGAATTGACAAATGCCTGCATCAGGCGGAGCGGGACGAATGAAATCAATCTCTTTCTTCTAAAACCCTTTGTGGTAGCGGATTTGAAGCGTACCGGCCTGCTGCGCAATTCATACTCCAAAAACCACAGTTCATACGCCGGCTGCCCGGTTCATTCTCTTTCAGGCAGGACCATACTGTCTTATTGGTTAATTTAGAGTATGACGATAAAACGTTACAGTAAGAAGGAACCTGTAGTCCTGCTGTGGATAATGGCTCCCTACGTTTTTTTCCTGAATCTCCTGCTGTTTGGCCGCTGCATTTTCACTTCGTTTTCTGCATTTGGAAAAACTTTCCTTGCCAGCGGCATCTATATCATGTTCGTTTATTTCATATTCGGCATCATTGCCCTGGGTATACAGAAAAGGTTTCCTGCGCCCGGTGATATGTTCAGGCGAATCGGTGTGATGCTCCCCGTTTTTTATGGTATGAATGCGATTTCCATTTCCGTGATCTTATATGTCTACGAGCACTGGATTTCGCTGCCCTGTCCGGCCCGCGCATTCATCCTGCCCTGGGCCATCATATACGCCTGTATTATGAGTACCATCATAACCTTTATTAATGAGGGCGTGGCCAACTGGGAGTCCTGGAAGCTTTCCATCACAGAAGCAGAAAGAAGAAAAAATGTCTTTCAGCGAAGCAAAATACTTGGACTTCGCGGACAGGTTAATCCCCATTTTCTCTTCAACTGCTTCAATACGCTGTCCGGACTCATCCAGGAAGATGAAACCAAAGCAGAAAAATTCCTTGATGAAATGACAAAGGTCCATCGCTACCTGTTACGCACGGACGATGACAACCTGGTTTCCGTTGAAGAAGAATTAAAATTTGCGCGTTCTTATCTATACCTTGCCCATGCCCGGTTCGGTGATTCTATCCTCGCATCCCTGGAGATCAGCGGGGATGTGCTAATGAAGCGCCTGCCGCCGCTTACGCTCCAGGTGGTATTAGAGAATATCATTTACTCGAACGCCCTGCGCAAGGACAATCCTCTTTCCATCTCAATTTTTGGAAACGGAGAAACTCACCTGGCGGTAAGGAATAATATTCAGCAAAAAAGCGGAGTTCCTGACGGGGAAGCGGAAGACGGCCTTGTCAACCTGGTAAAAAAGTATAAGATTCTTGGTGACGCTGAAGTGGTTATTGAAGAGGATCCTGCCACACGTACTTTGTATTTCCCTCTTTTCGAACCTAAAGAAAACGGATCATGAAATTCGCCAAACCTCCCAGGATTCAGGTTTTCGGTTTCTGGCTGTCCATGCCACTCATCGTCTTTGCCCTTATGTATATCATGTATGGCGAGCGGGTATGGGAAGACTGGAGAATCTGGGCGGTGACTTACCCGGTCATCTATTTCATCGGATACTTTTCCTGGTTTATGCATTACCAGTATGACCATTTCCTGTGGAAACGCTTTCCTGCGCTCGAGCAGACGACACGGAGGGTCTTGCTTAAAATTGCTGTGAATGTCCTTGTCATGACGCCATCAGTTATCATCATCCTGCTGGTATTTCAGGCGTTCCGGATTTTCAACTATCAGATTAAAGAAGGAGACCTGAAGTATGCATTCCTGGTCGGACTTACCATCAACCTTGTTTTCGAAACACTTTGGGAAGTGATCTACATCATTGAAAAGTATAAGGAAGCAACAGCACAGAAGGACCTGTTAGAGCAACTCCAGCTCCAGGAAGAATTCGACGGGCTGAAGCAAAAGGTCAATCCCCATTTCTTATTCAACTGTTTCAATACGCTTTCTTCCCTTATTTCTGAGGATAAGGACCGCGCAGAAAAATTCCTTGATCAGCTCAGTAAGGTTTACCGCTACCTCCTGCGCAATAATGAAGAAGGGATAAGTACGCTCGGCACAGAACTGGAATTTATGGAATGCTATTTCGACCTGATGAAAACCCGGTACGGGGATTCGGTTTTTTTACGAACGGAGGTTGATAAGAAGTATTACAATTACACCCTGCCGACGCTCAGCCTGCAGATACTGGTTGAAAATGCCGTTAAGCACAATGCGCTTTCAAAAAGCAGCCCCCTGTACATTGAAATTTTTTCAACAGTAGGCAACAAGCTGGTCGTCAGCAATAACCTGCAAAGAAGAAATGTTCAGGCAGCCAGCAACAAGATCGGGCTGCAGAATATCCGGGACAAATACAAATTGCTTAATGTCCCCGGCTTTCAGATAATGGAAGATGTAAAGAATTTTACAGTTATCCTCCCACTTATCTGGAACAGCAGACCCGGCACGAAAAAGCAGGATTTACTTGAACAATTTGGAATCAATGACGCTTAAATTTAATCCGATGAAAGTATTAATTGTAGAAGACGAAGAACTGGCCGCCAAAAAGCTTAAAAAGATCCTGACTTCGATTGATCCGGGCGCCGACGTGGTGGGTGTCACAGACAGTATCAGGGGTACTGTGGAATGGCTGCAGGAACATCCGCAGCCGGACCTAATCCTGATGGATATCGAACTGGGCGATGGCCAGAGTTTTGAAATATTTAATCTTACACCTGTAAAATCTCCGGTCATTTTTACGACCTCGTATGATGAATTTGCCCTGAAGGCTTTTAAGGTTAACAGCCTTGATTATCTTCTGAAGCCCGTGCAGAAAGAAGAGCTGGAGGCTGCCCTCGGAAAATTCAGGAAGCTGAACAACAATAACAACAACGACATCAACATCGATAATCTCGTGCGTGAATTGCAGCAGAAACTGCGTCCCAGGGAATTCCGCAAGCGGTTCCTTGTGAAGCATGGCCAGAAGCTGGCCTCTATCGAGATCGATGATATCGAATATTTCTACAGTGACGGCCGGCTAAATTTCTTCAAGACGGGCGACAACCGGAAATATGTTGTTGACTACACCATGGATGAGCTGGAGGACATGCTCGATCCTGAAAAATATTTCCGCATCAGCCGTTCATTCTACGTGTCCATCCGAAGCGTCGAAAAAATCGATGATTATTTCGGCAACCGCCTGATCCTTGGATTAAAACCGGCGGTAGACAAAGAAGTTCTCGTGAGCCGCGAAAAAGTCACTGAGTTTAAAAAATGGCTGGGAAAATAACGGAGAACTTAACCGACCGGTATCATGAGTTCAATTTCCGACCGGGTGCTTTGAAACCTGGTATGGATAACAGCATTGACTTCCTTTAGTTTTTCTGCCAGTTCCTGTCTTTGAAGCAGGTTGTTCATTTGTTGCATGTTCATCGTAGTACTGTTAAATTCCACAGTATATACCAGGTGCTGTCGCTGAAGCCCGATATGGATATTGCAGTCCCTTGCCCCCGAGCGGACAATATTGGTGCTTCCTCCCTTGAACAGCCAGAGTATATTTTTCCGCAGTATCATGTTTAGCCTGAGGTCCCTTGCTTTTTTGTCGACCAGCAGGCGGATCTCTGTATCGAACCGTACTTTCAGTCCGTCAATATGCTCCCGGATGCGTTCGATCACTTTGTCCATACTGTCATTTTCCGGTTTGATGCTCCAAAGCATATCATCCATCGAAAGCAGGATAGTCTGACTTTTGAAATTGATCTGTTCAATATATTCCCTTGATTTTTCAGGTTCCCTTCCCGCTTTCAGGTTGGCCATTTCGCTCAGAATATTGATATTGCTCAGCGCTACATTGACGTCCTGATGCAGGTTGTCGGCGATATCGCTGCGCATTTTTTGTTCCGCTTCCTTTCTTTTCATTCTTTCCCGGTCAAGCCAGAACAGAACGGCCGCAAAGGCCAGGGCGATGAGTGAATAAAACCAGATCGTCCTCCAGAAAGGAGGTACAATTCGAATAGCGAGGCGTGTGATGTCAGGGTATTCATTTCCTTCAGAATCCATAAATCGCAGCATCAGGGTATAATCGCCGGGAGGCAGATAGCTGTACACTGCCCTGAAACTCCTGTCAGAAACCTTCCAGGTTTTGTCGAGCCCCTCCATTTTATATTTTATAAGGAATGCATAACTGTACAAGAGCGGTGAAAATTCAACTTCCAGGGAATTGTCCTTGTAAGAAAGTTCGAGTTGCGCCAGGCGGGAAACTGAATCAACAGAAAGTATATTGTTACCAGCCTTCAGGCCGGTAATCCGAACCTCGCGGATAATCGAATCCCGGTGAATCCGGTTTGGATCAAAGGATATAAAGTTATTGGTGGTACCAAAAAGGAGACGTCCGTCGGGAAGCGTTCCCGATGAAGACTGTCCAAACTGTTCATTGTTGAATCCGTCGTCCCTGTTGAAGATGAGAAATATTTTTTTCTGGATATTGATACGGTACAAACCGTTGGTGCTTGTAAGCCATATAAAACCCCGGCGGTCCTTTTCCATGGCGGCGATAAAACCGGAAATTTTTTCAGAAGAAGCCGAAACACGGCTGATTTCATTGGCAAGCCGGTTATACTTCATCACCGAAACAGAGGTTGAAATCAATACCAGGCTGTCGTCGTATTCCAGGATACTTGAAATACCGTTTTCCGTAAGGCGCCGTCCTGCCGGGGCTTCCTTACTGAATTGCATGACCAGGGAATCTTTCGCCGGGTCCAATACAAAAAGTCCGGTTTCCGGCGTACCTACCCATATAAGGCCCCGGGAATCCACGGTGATTTTATTTACCGGAACGAGGGGTACCGCTTCACAGCGCTGAATGCCCCGGATATTTCCCGCGAGCAGATCGCGGGCATTCCACCTGAACAGCCCTGTGTTCTGCATTCCGATCCAGAGATTGCCATTCCGGTCTTCGGCAAGCTGTCGCACGCCGTCTCCTGCAAATATCGGAGGCTGCCAGGAAGTGATTCTCCGGTTTTGTTCATTCAGGGCAATGATTTCCCCGATGGCGCCAATCCAAATCGTATGGCTGTCAGCAGAAGCTGTCATGCACCATATGGAGGCGCGATTTTCCAGGCCTTTGATATCAAGGGGAACCGGATTGAGATTCCGGTCGTATTCAAAAATACCGTCTCCCAGTGTTGCTGCCAGAATATTTCCCCACCGGGTACTCGCAAAGGAAGTCAGCCGGGCTTCCCCTGTTTTTCCTGTCTTGGGATTGTTATGAGAAAAATTGGTGAAAACCTCCATGGCCGGATTGAATCGATAGATTCCATTATTGTCGGTGGCCACCCAGAGATTTTGTTCGCGGTCTTCCACAAAGGAGTGGATCATTTCATAAGAAATGCTTCTGTCGTTTTCGTACCCATTGTAGACCGGCCGGAACTTTTTTTTCTTTTCGTCGAAACGTGCAAAAACGAGCCGACCCGTTGCCCAGATCGATCCGTCGGACTGCTGGAGAAATCCTTTAATGTCGTAGCTGGCCCTGATCTGCGGCATGAATTCTTTTCCGGGCAGGAGGGATCCTCCTGTATGAAGGTCAAAGCACTGAACATAAACCGGTGTTTCCTGAACCGTGCACCACAATCTTTGCTGGCGGTCAAAAAAAAGGCGGTTATAATTTTTTGAAGGACTGGCTTTGTCTATAACAGGAATGTTCTGGACATTGGAACCCGGATGGCTGAGCATCCCGGAACTGCGGTCATACAAACCCAGGCCGCCATGGTCAATACTAAACCAGTATTTCGCAGTTCCCGGCTCCTGTATAAAATCGATGATTCTCCAGCTGGCCATAAAGGGAACAAAATTGTTCCTGTAAGAAAATGACCGGCTCTTCTCATCCCAGGTAATCAGCTCCGATCCGCTGATCAGGTAAAAAACATTTCCCGAATCATCGGAGATCAGTTTTTTTAAAAAGGTGTTGGGGGAAACGGGATTTCGAAATGTAGCGGGCACCTCGTGAAAGCGGGCATTCTGTTCATCGAAAATGCCTACCCGTCCACTGGCCAGCAGCACCCACAGATTATTTCTTTTATCTACGAGAAGCTGCCAGACGGGTTCGGACGGCAGGGACGCCGAATCATTTTCGTGATGCTGAAAACTTTTGAAACGGATCCCGTCATATCGCTGCAATCCGTCCGTCGTTCCCACCCAGATAAAACCCTGCTTATCCTGCGCAATAGTATTTACCTGATTGGTCATCAGGCCTGTAGATGTGCCAAAATGGGTAAAAGAATACTGCAACGGCTCCTGGGCCGTTGCAGCAATTCCTGTCAGCAGTGCGATTGCGACGAATATCGGTTTCAGTGTAGTTCTGTTTAGGTATTCAAATTTAACGATCCGGGGGATAGGCAGGTCAGGCGGCGCGGGATTCTTTTAATTCCAGTACATCGAAATATCGCTGGAATTTCTCTTTATTTTTTTCAAGCCATTGTTCAAAAGACTGCATTTTAGGGTTCAGCCCATAGCTTTCGATGAGATCGATCAGGTGACTGCTTGTATACGCACGCCGTGACTCAAATAGGTTCGACAATGCACCCGAGCCCTGGAAACCAAATCCTGCGTACCGGTGAAGGGAAGTATAACGGTACTGAATATTACGATTCAGGACTTTTCCCATTACCCGCGCGTATTCAGCGCATTGTTCATCAGCTCCGACGACTGCTACCGTGCGCCCGATATATTCGATGGGGTGATCGAACATCGCACCTGCCACACCGCCAATATCTTCCACACTGGCAAGGGCCAGTTTGGCATCTCCCTGCGGAAACCAGAAGGAGAAAGAGCCATCCTCCGAGGGTTGAAGGGAAATAAGGCTTAGAAAATTTTCGTAATAAAAATCGATTTCAATAAAGCTGGCAGAGATATGCTGTTTCCTGATATAGTGCTTCAGGTTTACCGGGATGTCGAAGTCTGGTTCTGAGAATTTTTCATCGCTGAGCCTGTCGAAATCCGGCAGTACATGAAATATAAAATGCCGGATACCGGATTCTTTTACAGCGTCAATAAGGTGGGTAGCCTGCCGGTATTTTTTTTCATATTCAACAGGAGATCCCACGGTGCCGTACACTCCGTAACATCCTGCCATGGCCAGCAGGAGGCTTTTTTTATCGTTGAAATCACCTACCGCAATTTCAACACCGCGTGCCTTCAGTTCCTCTGCGCCAGCCGCTCCGGGGTGACGGGTTAGGATTCTTACGGCAAATTTATTTTCGGCGAGCAGCGCATCAACAACGCCCTTTCCTTCGGCACTTGTTGCGCCGGTCACTAAAATGATCTGCTTTTTCATGATCAGGTTTTTTAAAGATGGAAGAATGGTTTGATAATGTTTTTAAGGCATTTGTATTACCGTCCCGATTTTATTTGAAGTCGCCAAGCGCTTTAGGCGCGGGAACTCTGTTATATACCGGTTTCGTTGTTTTCAGATAGGCGAAAATGGATTTCAGGTCTTCATCGGTCATGTTCCGGTATACAAACCAGGGCATGGGAGGCAGGAGGTCGCGGGTATTTTCCATTCCCTTGAATTTTCCTTTTCTTATGGCTCTTAGGAAATTTTCCTCCGACCAGTTGCCGATCCCGGATTCATCACTTGTAAGATTGGCGCTAAAAGACATTCCCCAGGGGCCCACGGAGGAAGTAAGGTCGGGGCCAAACAGTGCCCACCCGTTTTTCACGGCCATGGTATCCGGTTTCATAATGGGCCTGGCGGAGGGATAACCGGAAAGCCGAAGCTCAGGAATGATTTCCGGGCCCTGGGGACCCATTCTTTTGGGCGAGTGACAGTCGTCGCAGCCGATGATGCTTACAAGATAGGCGCCTCTCTTCACCCTTAGTGCGCTGTCCGGAGCCCGGCTTTCCCTTTTCCATTCAGCGGAACTGGTGTTACAGGAAACCATTGCGGAGACAATGACAAAAGAATAAATTCCGAAGGATAAGATTGTCTTGATCATGTGGTTAAGTTTTATGGATTCAAAATATTTGTTTTTTCCCGGGCCGTCTCTCCCTCAAAGAACCCGACGGCACGAGGAGAACACCGAGCACCGAGCAGATCATATAAATCAGGTTGACGGCCATGAAGAAGCTGTTCATGTTGTTAATTTTGAAGCAAGTTATTTTTGAACTGCTGCGACATCAAGGCGATGCTGCATGAATTGAGGAAATGGTCGATGAATTGGGAGCGGGTATACTGGAAGATTCGGGCCGGTAAATACACTGCCCCTCTCTGGCTGAGACAGGCCTGCCCAATTATCGGGGCAAACAAAATAATACCTGGTTCATGCTTGACCAGGTATTCTGCAGGGCAGTAAAAGTTTCACAGGGTACGGATTCCCGGGAACAAGGACTGAATCCCGGATTAAAGGATTAAGAACGAACGGCAGGACCTACATGAAGAATTCTTCGGAGACAATCTTCCCGTTGTCGACCCTGTATACACAGAGTTCGGTCATATCCATCCTTCCGCGTTCCTTCATAGTCACATCGATCCGCATCGTGAGTGCAAATGAATTTCCGGCAATCAGCGGATCTGAAATTTCAAGGGCGTGGTTTTCAGCTACCATCCCCTGCCATTTTTCTCCCTTGGCAAGGATAGCGTCCAGTCCCCGGGTTTCTTTTTCAAAAGCCGGACTGGCGTAGGGCTCGATGCTGACGGCATCTTCTGAGAACAGTTCTTTTTGTGCGGCCTCGAATTTTCCCTGGTCACAAAGGGATTTTAGTTTGCCGGCAATTTGGGCAGTTGTCATAACTAAAGGTTTAATGGTGAAAATGGTCTGCTAAAATAAGTAGTAAAATGAATACTAAAAAATTTAGTTGACGAAAAAAAGGGGGATTTTTGGATTCCATCCGGCTTTTTTTCAGGCAGGTTCTGTGAAGCGGTATTTGTCCGAAGGCTTTTGCAGGGTGAGGCCTGTAAGTAATGCAGGCGCGACGTTCTTTGACTGGACCAACACCTTAAACTTTCCGCCCATCTCATGCATCAGCATTTTCAGGGCGAAATGTTTATTTTCCTCCGTGTCCTTCATTTTTTCCAGAAAGGCGGGAAATCCGAGGCTGCGTAAAAAATTAGCCTGATTTATAAACCCCACATAGGAGAATCCATGCGCGGAACCCCAATAATCCAGGACAGAAAAATTCACGTCAGCAGTGATATCCTGTGATCCGGGACGGAAATAAGGCTCCTGATTTACATGATGTCTGTAATAACACCGCAGGGTGCCACGGGGGTTGTTCAGATGAAGTTCCTGAGACTGGTACCCATAGTCGATGGTAATCATATACCCGCGCTGTAACACTTCACTGAAGTGTTTAAACCAGTCAGCGGTGTCCGAAATTTCTATTTTCGAACCCGTTGGCAGTGGCAGCCGCAAGTGACGAAGAAGCTGACGGATCTCCTTTCCCGGAGGCCGGAGTGTTTCCCTGAACCCGTTCTGGTAGTCCACGTAAATTTCCATGGGTTCCTCATGCATTTCAATCCGGAAGAAGGGCAGATTGTCGAAAAACTCATTGCTCAACAGGCACCCCTGGAACGCGCTTACCTGCAGGATATCTTCCACCAGGGCAACTCTTTCCGGCAGCCAGGGTTTGCTCAGGTTCCTCATAAAGGGACTTTTCTCAACCATCACATAGTGTACATCCTTGTATATAGATGCGTTTTCCCGGAGATATTTCATGATGTCCCGGCAGAGCATGCCATTGCCTGCGCCAAGTTCGACAATAGTAAAAGGGCCGCCTGTAAGATGGTAAATTTCTTCGATCTGCTTTCCCAGCATGGCTCCGAATCCGCTGCTGATATAAGGGCTTGTAAAAAAATCGCCCTTTCTGCCCGTTTTATGTTCTGCAGACTGGTAGTAGCCGGCACCCGGGGTATAGAGTGCCATTTCCATATAATTCCTGAAAGAAATGGGTCCCTTTTCTCTTATTTTCCGGATGATGATATCTTCTGCCCTCATCGCTCTGTTTTCACTTCAGACCGCTCTCCTGAACCGCTTAAAAAATCTTGCCAGCTCGGCGGTTTTCTGCCCGGGATAAGAGAAAGTATGATAATTTTACGGGCGGATAAGCATTTTATCCCGAAACGAATCATGAGGCCCGACTATCCGCAAAAATATTTTAAAGATCAGCGTGTGAACTATGTGTTTCTGATGATCACCCTGGCGGCGGGTTCGTCCTGCTGACCTTCTTCGGCAGCCTTTTTTAATACTATTTAATTCAATTATTATATGTCATCGTTCGTTAACGAGCGCTCCACCGTGGGCAGCGAAACTTCCTTCCTGAATCTTTTAGGTACCGATCATATTGAGTTTTATGTCGGCAATGCACGTCAGGCAGCGAATTTCTATAAGTCTGCTTTTGGTTTTCAAAGCCTGGCCTACGCCGGACCGGAAACCGGGGTCATGGATCGTGCCAGCTATGCCGTGCGGCAAAACAAGCTGACTTTTGTATTTACTTCTGCCCTGCGGCCCGATCACGAAATCTCCAGTCACATGAACCTGCACGGTGATGGCGTAAAAGCCATTGCCCTTATAGTGGATGACGCTTTCTCCGCATGGAAAGAAACTACCTCCAGAGGAGCTGTTTCCTACAGGGAACCCGGGTGGATGGAGGACCGGGAAGGCAGGGTAGGTATCAGCGGTATAAAATTATATGGAGACACCGTACATGTTTTTGTCGACCGTAGCCGGTATAAAGGGTTATTCATGCCGGGATACAGAAAATGGGAAAGCAGTTTTAACCCGCCGGAAACGGGTCTGCTTCATGTGGATCACTGCGTCGCGAACGTGGGATGGAACCAGATGAACCGTTGGGTGAGGTTTTATGAGGAGACGATGGGCTTTAAGAATATTTTGTCCTTTGATGACAAGGACATTTCCACTGAATATTCCGCGCTGATGAGCAAGGTAATGTCTAACGGCAACGGGTACGTAAAATTTCCCATCAACGAACCTGCAGAAGGTAAGAAAAAATCGCAGGTGGAGGAGTACCTTGAATTTTATAATGGAGAAGGCGTACAGCATATTGCCCTGGCTACAAGGGATATTGTAAAGACCGTCAGGGAACTGATAGACAGGGGGGTGGAATTCCTCAAAGTTCCGGCTTCATATTACGATGAACTGGAGGCCCGCGTCGGAAAGATTGACGAGGACCTGGAGCCCCTGCGGGATATGGGGATCCTGGTGGACCGCGACGATGAAGGTTATCTGCTGCAGCTTTTTTCCAAACCTGTACAGGACAGGCCGACGCTTTTTTTTGAAATCATCCAGCGTAAAGGAGCAAAGAGTTTTGGGAAAGGAAATTTCAAGGCACTGTTCGAAGCCATTGAAAGAGAACAATTCAACCGGGGAAATCTATGAAACTGATTTCAGCCAGGGATGATGGCAGGGAAAAGCTCGGTTTTATGTCTGGTGAGGAAATCTTTTTCCTTCACGAGTTGGATCCATCGATACCGGAAACCATGGAAATGTTTCTTGCAGACTGGGATCGCAACCTGCTTAAGGCCAGGGAAGTCTTTATTAAAACGGGAAATGATAAGAACGCAAAGGGTAACCGCCCGGAAAACATGACCATCCTCGCACCGGTGACGCGTCCCGGTTCATTGCGGGACGGGTATGCCTTCCGTCAGCACGTGGAAACGGCCAGACGCAACCGGGGTGTGCCGATGACTCCGGTATTTGATGAATTCCCGGTTTTTTACTTTGGAAACCATCGAACGGTCAGCGGCCCTGGTGAGATTACCTGTATGCCCGATCATTTTGAACAACTTGACTTCGAACTGGAAGTGGCTGCTGTCATTTGCAGACATGGAAAAAATATCCGCGCGGAGGATGCCGAAGATTATATCGGTGGACTGATGATCATGAATGATTTCAGTGCACGCAGGCTGCAGATGGAGGAAATGCAGCTCAACCTTGGGCCTGCAAAGGGTAAAGATTTTGCAACTACAACCGGACCCTGGCTGACCACAACCGATGAACTGGAATCCTATCTCACCACACCCACTGAAGGCCATACCGGCCGCCAGTGGAATTTACACATGGAGGCCCGTGTGAACGAAAGGATCTTAAGCAGCGGCAGCCTGAAGGATATGCAATGGACGTTTGCCGAACTTATTGAACGGGCTGCTTATGGAGTAGATCTTTTTCCGGGTGATATCATCGGCAGCGGTACTGTCGGCACAGGATGTCTGCTTGAACTCAATGGCACCGGAAAATTACACGACCCATCCTTCCGGCCTCAATGGCTTCAGGAAGGCGATCTTGTGGAACTGGAAGTGCAGGGACTTGGAATTCTTCAAAACAGGATCCGCAGGTCGGGAGAGAAACTGTCTTTATTCTCTTTAAAAAAATAGCCCTTCATGCAATGGTCAGCGAATGCCGGGAATCAGGTAATCGCTGCTGTCACCTTTGAACCGGTGCATACGGTAGATTACAAATTTTCTTACCTCTATGCCGTTCAGGTATTGAGGCAGAAGGACAGAATCCTCCACGCGTTCAAAGAGCATCCTCAGTGAGGGAGCAGGGGGGCCGTAATAATTGGTAGGATAGATAAAATAAGCATCTGATCCGGGTTCTATCCGCGGACGTCGTTCATTCAGCCAGGCGAAATGATGGATATTGCGAAGCTTACCGGCGGCGATAAGGTTTATATTATTAGGCCGGGCATAGTAATAATCCAGATGCGCTGCCGGAAACCAGTAGTCGGACAGAATGATCGCCTGTTTGTTCATTCTGCCATCCTGTTGGTCTGACCTGTACAGGGAATCAAACTGCGAAGCAAATTTTTTCCAGCCGGACATATCGAGCGTAATATCTCCTCTACCCAGCTCCCCTGGATCCTTTTTTCCCAAATGAAAGGGAAGATAGAGAATGCCCAGTACACCTGTTATGGTTACGAAGGCAAAAAACAAGGCTGCCGCGCGGATCCATGACAAGGTAAAAATCCGGCTTTGCCTTTGATCCATCCAGGCGGCCGTTAAGAGCATTAAGGAAAGGTAGGAGGGCCCTGACCAGTGCGGCAGGGTTTCATTGAACAGTGAAGTGAACAGAAGAATGATAATGAGCGGAAGGCTGAGCCAAAGCAGAAGTGAGAGATATGGGCAAGTAAATTTTTTCTTTAGAATCGCTATTAGAGTCAGGGTATAGAGAATAAAATTTACAGGGTTACAATAAAAAGCTGATCCAAGCAACTGCTGGAGCAACTGGCCAGGGTCTGCACGATGCCCGAAAAAACCGATCCTCCCTTCATGGTACCGGTAGGTGATAAAATTATTTTGGGCATTCCACCAGTATAGTGGGATAATAAAGGCCACCACCAGCAACATAGCGATCCAAAACGCCCTGGACTTAAACAGGCTTCTTTTATTGAAAAGGGCATAGACCGCAAAACCGAAACACAGGAACAATCCATGAATTTTACTGAAAACACAGAGTCCCATCGCAAGACCCAGCAATATACCGGTAAGCGGAGGGTCGACATCCCGGCGCTGTTTATCCAACAATAGAACCATTCCGTATATGGCGGCCATCCAGCATACCACCTCCGGCGAATCGGGAAGGATAAATGTTCCGGCAATGATGGAAGTGTAAAAAGATAAATTGTACAGGAGTGCGGCATACCAGCCCGTACGCTGGTTTTTCAGACGGGATCCCGTGATAAAAATCAGGTAGGTACCTGCAGCGCTGCAGAATACAGGACCGAGCCGGACGAAAAACTCCTGATGGAAGTGCAGGTTGAAGGTTGAAAGCCTTATCAGGAACCCTACCAATGGCGGATGATCAAAGTAGTTCCATTGAAGATGGAGAGCGTATGTCTGATAGTACACTTCGTCATTTCCAAGTTCCAGAACGGAAGCCAGCAATGCATGAAAGATGAAACCACCGATGAGCAAAAGGCGCAATTTCCGGTGATAGTTCAAACTCGTATTTTATGGTAATTTAATGGATTGTCTGAATACGCTGATGGTTACGCTGAAATATGGATTCGGGAAAGATCATAAGTGTGAGTAAAGACGAGGCTACACCCAACAGGGATCCGAAAAGTACGTCTATCGGAAAATGTGAAGAAAGGTAAACTCTTGAAATGCCGCTGAGCACTGCGAGGAGGAGAAGTAGAAATCCTGGGGTTTTACCCGGAAAATAAAAGGAAAGCAGCGTCGTCAGTGCAAAAATGGTGGCTGTATGACCCGAAGGAAAACTTGTAAAACCTGTTCGGGTAAATCCGGCATAGCAGTGTATCAGGTGCGCACCGAAAAATTGCATCGGCCTGGGCAGATGAAACATGACTTTGAGCAATTGTGCGAAGATTCCGCTGATGGCAAAACTTATCGCGATCTGAAACGCGATTTCTTTTTTTCGCTTTAAGAATGCAACCGCCACAATGAGAATTATGAAGAATCCGTTTCCGAATCCTGTGAAGATCTTAAAAAAAATATCGAAGAATGTGCAGTGATAATGATTAAGAAACAGAAACCCTTCGTTTTTTGGAATGCTGAAGCAAAAGCAGGCCACTAAAAAGGAGAACAGCGAATATCCCAGGAAATATACCGTATGCGGGTTGTGTAGGCGGTCTGCCAGGGCTTTCATGGTGGGAATCAAATTGTCTGTAAAGCTAAAAAGCCTTTCAGACGGGCCCGTTAACCCATGGTTAAGCGAAGATTTTCTTTTTGTAATGGATGGCAGTACGGTTAACCTTTGGTTAAAACACCGGGCTGGTGCTGGATTTCTTGACAGATCCGGCTGTCGCAGGCAAAAAAAAGCCGGCAGGTGCCGGCTTTTTTTCAATTGGTTACTGATTACTTCGGTTCGGGGAGAAGTTCGAAACGAATGAGATTTTTTCCACTGAGCCAGTTCTGCGCTGCTTTCTTTACCGAAGCGGTCGTAACCTTGTCGAGGCCTTTCAGATAATCCGCAAACTGATTGGGATCTTCATGATTTGTATACAGGGTTGTGAGAAAACCCAGCCAGTAGCCGTTTTCTGTTTGTTGCAACTCTTTTGTTCTCCTGTATTCTGCTTTGAATTTGGCGAGGTCATCTGCGGTGGGGCCTTTAGTACGCAGGGTTTCAATTTCTTTCATCACAAGATCCATGAGATGGCTGGCATTGGCCGGCGCACATCCGAATGAAACGGTAAATGCATAGCGATTCTTCGGATACTTGTTATAAGTTACCTGCACACTTGGAGCATATACTTCGCTGGCTTCTTCCCGAAGCTGCTGGATTACACGAATAGAGAGGATTTCTTTCAACGCATTCAGTGCAAGGTTATTTTCGCCGTTGTATAGGTAATCGCCGCTGAATACCATTCGGACGGTTGCCTTGTCTTCTGATCCTTTTACTACCTTTTTGGTCATTTTGCCGGCAGGGATATGGATTCCCAGGTCCCGGGCCTGTTCATTGAGGTGGAGAGACGGAAGGCTGGCCAGGTAGGTTTCAATCAATGGCATAATGCTGTCTGTTTTGAAACTTCCCACAAAGACAAATGTAAATCCGGAGGCGTCGGCAAATCTTTCGCTGTATATTTTGTATACCTGGTCCGGCTTCACCTCTGCCAGCTTTTGTGCGGTGATGGGCATTTTCCTGTAGTTGTAATTACCCAGCACCATCGTGACCGTATCAGAGAAAACTGTTTCCGGGTCGCTGTAACGGTTTTCGATGTATTCTTTTTCTGTGCTGATATCGTTGTTGAACATAGCCGTGTCCATTCTCGGCTGTGTGAAACGAAGGTAGATCAGCTGAAAAGCGGTTTCCAGATCTTTCGGCGTTGCATAGCCATCCATTCCCTCCGAACGGTCGGAGATATAGGGGTTAACAGTAAGGATCCTGCCACTTAAAATTTTGTTTAGTTCGACCGGACTAAATTGTCCTGCGCCATAGCCGGCAACCAGGTCTGCATGCGAAGCATTTTCATAACGGGCATTGGAGTAAACTGACGTGCCGCCGGGACTAAAGGCGGCAAACCGGATTTCATCATTTTTGAAATCAGTAGGCTTCAGGATCACCCGTATTCCATTGGGAAATTTGAGTTCCGTAATGCCCAGCGGCTTGATCGTTTTTACACTGACAGGTTTTTTCGCAACAGGTTTAACGGCGAGCAGAACCTGTCCGCCTTTTTCTTCTGCATCCGCCTTTAATTCGCTTTTATTCACTTCATTCATCCAGAGGGCAACCGTTGCTGAGTCCGGCAACTGTTGTTTGTCCTTTTCCGGTGCAAGGACAATTACGTCACGATCATTGTCACGGACATATTCTTTTACGATTTCATTGACCTGTTCCAGGGTGATCTGATTAATGTGGTTAGAAGCGAACTGGTATTCCCAGGCAATGCCGGGTGAAGCTTCGCTCTCCAGAAAGTGGCGCTGGTATTCCCCGACATAATTTTGCGAAGACGTCTTACCGCGTTCATTGTAGGCAGACTGCAACGAGATCAGGTAGTTCTTACGCGCCCTCTCGAGCTCGGGTTCAGTAAATCCAAAACGCTTAACTTTTTCTATAAGTTCCCAAACCATCTGAAATCCTTCTTTGAATTTTCCCTGTTTCAGAACGATATCGGCAGAGAACGCATCGAGTCCTCCCAGGAAGGAAGATATGCTGGCCTGGGCCTGCACATAGGGGAGTCCGGGCGTTTGTGCCTGGGTGGCCAGGCGTTCCCCCATGATCTCATTAAACATGGTCCTCTTCATGGAGTTGATATAGTCCTGTTCGGTGATCAGTTTTTCTTCAGCGTGCTTGATAAAAACCTGGATTACTGTCACAGGCATTTCCTTGTCCGTCACAGATACAAACTGATTCCCGCCGGAAAGTGGTACGGTATATTTTGTCCTAGTACGTTCCTGTGCGGGAGCTTTCAGACTGGAAAACATTTTCCTGACCCAGTTTTCTGCTTCCGCGATATTGAGGTCGCCTACAACCACGAGAGCCTGTAAGTCGGGCCGGTACCAGTCAGCATGGAAACGCCGGATAACCGAAGGCGGAAAATTCTTCAGGATATCCGTTTTTCCGATGGGGATGCGCTGGGCGTAGCGCGACTGGTTAAAAATGACAGGCAGGAATTGCCTTTGCATTCTTTCGCCCGCCCCTTTTCCGAGGCGCTCTTCTTCCAGTACGACGCCGCGTTCCTTGTTGATTTCAATTGAATCCAGGGAGGCATCCTGCGCCCAGTCGCGCAGGATCTGAAAGCCGTTTTTAAGAATCGATGAGTCGTCTGAGGGGATCAGCAGCTGGTAAACCGTTTCATCGAAGGAAGTGTAGGCATTGAGGTCGGCACCAAACCGGACCCCGGATTTCTGGAGATAGCTCACGAGTTCATTTTTCGGATAGTGCACCGTACCATTGAAACTCATATGTTCCATAAAATGGGCCAGACCCTGCTGGTCGTCATCTTCCAGGATGGAACCTACTTTCGTTACGAGATAAAGAAAAACCCTGTTTTTCGGCTCATTATTATACCTGATGTAATAAGTAAAGCCGTTGGGCAGAACGCCGGTGTGGACGGCCGTATCCAGGGGAATGGGTTGGGCTTTTATGAAGCCGGCTGAGGTAAGCGCCAGTATGGACAGAATGAATCTCAGAATTTTATTTTGCATGTTGAATTGTTGTAAGACCTGTGTGATCTGAATATTGAGCCGCAATAATAGTTAAAATTGGGCCCTCTGAAAGTCTTAGATCCGGTTTCATGCTTAAATATTCCCGATTTTCTTCGAGCGGACGTTTGGATAGAAGAACGGTATGGCCGGCAGCGCACCATACGAGCATACGTTTGGATAGAAGAACGGTATGGCCGGTGTACTAATTATTTAGTTCGAAACTCAGGTTTTTGTTGGATAGCGAAGCATGCTCCACCCGTTCGAGCGGGGTATGGAAAAATATTTTGGTCAATGCCCTTTTGCCCAGCATTCTTTGAATTACAGTGAAGGCATTGTAGACAAAGATAGATCCTGTAACACCGATCGTGGTTGCCCAGATATGGTAGATATCACGATGTGAAAATAGAAATGAGAGAGCCGGTCCGAACCCTCCTGCCTCATGACGTTTTTCCAGTGATTTTTCCAGAATGGTTACCAGCCATACTCCCGCGGTGTAGAGTAAAGTGCGTAATGTGACATCCACGATGGCGGGTTGGCGCTGAACCCAGTGGCCAAGCGAAATCATTTCCATCAGGAGAACCACCTTTGAAAGAATCAGCGCCCCGATGAGCGCCTGTGAGACACCTGTAAATTCAATATCATAGTCTATCAGGTATAATTTTTTCATGACCATCATGAGTATAAACACTACAGCGAAATAAGTGGCTGTCCTTAAAATGGTCCTGATTTCTTTGGCTATTTTGCTCCAGGTTGACATAGTAAAAAGTTTGACTGAAGAACATTTGGGAAAAGAATCTGTCTTTCGGATACGAATGTAGTTCCTAGTTTGATTGGTTAATCTCTGTTGTTCCATTCTTTCCGCCTGACTTTCTGTGAAGTAAAAAGAAACCCCCCATACCGGTTGGGAGGTTCTTGTCTGCACAGGGTCACCCGTCCTGAAAGTCAGGATCTTGCATAAGTCAAACAAGTCCGCGCATCCGAATGCCTTCAACTGCCAGCACAACGATAATCCCTGAAGTGTAACAACAGATGTCTGTCCAGCTGAAATAATTTCCCAGAAGCAATTTAACGGACGCGCGATGGCCCAATGATAGATGATCTGCCAGTTTCAGGTATTGAAGCCATTCAAAAAACCAGGAAAACAGCAACACTGCCAATGCTACCGGGATAACCCTGAGGTTAAGGCAGGCCCGGGCAAAGCAATAGAGCAGTATAACTACGAGGAAATCGCCGCCATAGGGACGAAAGAAACAGTCATGTACATAAACTCCTATCACCATTTCAATAAACAGTAAGATAACCGCGAGTAAAAAATAATTCGGGCTAAAACGGATCAGCGGGCCGGACGATCGTTTCAAGTTTTTCGATTTTATGATACACAATTGTAAGCGGAATCAGGCCTAATACACCGAAGCTGCAGTCTATCAATTGCCAGTAAAATGGGATCCCCCGTGCAAAGCCTGCGATAAATGCCAGGGGGAATATCATACAACAGGCAATCCTGCCGGATTGTACGACCCATTTATTTTTCAAAGGGTCCTTTAGCACACCGAAAAACACTACAGCGATCGCCAGATGGGCAAATGCCAGCCAGTCATATCCGTAAGCAAGAAACGGGTATTGCCGGTTCGTTTCCCGGAGCGCATTGTGAACATGGTTTATCCAGAAGGACAAGGATGAGTGATTGTCTTCTAAAATCCTGTTCATCCATTCCAGCTCGGTTTCCAGTGCAAAGGCTGTCACTCCGCTGAACACCAGGGCAACAATGAAAAATAATGTCCAGTGATGAATGGATTTCCGGATTTTGATTTCGGGATTCATAGTCGGGTATTATAGAGTCACAGCATTTTCGGCGTTTCCATACCAATTCACTTTTTTACTGCCATACATAGTGAGGGCCAGGATAACAAACAAACCAATGCTGCCCACCAGCAGGGCGGTGTCTTCCAGACTGATCAGCACAAAGATGAATCCGTAAAGCAGCGTCAGTACACCGGCGAACATACCGGCAGACTTCCAGCTCCTGAAGTGCGCTTTTGAATATAAACCGATCAGTAGTATGGTTGCTGCCGAGGCGACTGTGTAGGCAAGGTTGAAGTCAAGAAATTCACTGATAGCCAGCAGCAGGCTGTAAAAAATAACCAGTGCGAGACCGATCAAAACGTACTGAACCGGATGAATAGGATTTCTCTGCATCAGTTCAATAATGAAAAACAGGGAAAACGTGAGTCCGATGATCAGGATGGCGTACTTAATAGAGCGGTCGGTTTTCGCATATTGATCTGCCGGTTCAACCATGGTCACTCCAAAGGCGAGGGAAGTGATATCAAATTTAAAATCGGTCAGCATTGTGCCAAAGGGCAGGTTGGCTTTATTGAAATTCCAGGAGGCCGTAAAACCGTCTTTTGAAACTGTTCTTTCTGAGGGAAGGTTACTGCCGTTGAAACTGGGGCTTGGCCAGTCAGAACTCAACGCATAGTGGCTGTTTCCGCTTAAGGGCACGAAATGCAGCATTTCACTGCCTCTGATCCTGATTTTCATTTGATAATTCAGGGGCTTTCCAAGATCGGCAGAAGAAAGGGCAATAGGGGCAGACAGTCCTTTGGCACTTGTGTCTCCCAGCGGCAGTCCTGGGGAAAGTTCGTTGTCCGAGCCATTGAAATGGACGACGAGTTTTTCTTCAATTCCCTTAAAATCGGAAATGCCAAAGCAGATTTTTGCATCGCTCCATTGGACCTGATCGGCCACTACTTCTTTAGGGAGGGTAAATAAAAAATTGCCCTGATCTGACAGGGAAGCCCTGTACAGGAGAACTTTGTAAATTGACCGTTCCCTGATTTCGTGGTTGATTTTTCCACTGACCTCTTTGTTTTCAGGTATGATGAACAAATGATTGGTAACCACGATGGGCTTACCATAGGAATCGGTTGCATTTGATTTGTAAGGCAGGAAAATATAGGGACCTGTAATGGTCTGCGCCAATGCCCAGCGGCTGCCCACTTCGCTGACGACGGCTGCATTCCGTTCCTGCCTTTCCCGGACAAGATCACTGATGAACAGGGTGGGGATCATCATGAGTCCTATAAGCGCCACCGTTATAGCACCCTTGATCAGGATTTTATTGGAACGGCTGGTTGGGTTTTGAAAAATAGTGGCCTCGGCGTTGTTTGGAGTTTCCATTTTTGTTAGTTTGTTATTTAATGATATGGGTTTGTTGTATCCGAAATAAGTTGACAACTGTGTTCGTGTAAGAAACAATGCGATCAGTGACATGGTAAACAGGACCGCGAAAGTCCCGAACCCGATTTTAATCGTGTCTGATGACCAGTGGACTATACTGGTTAGTGAATAAGAAACTGTCAATCCCGCCAGCCCATAGATAAATGCACAGATGCCACAGACGAGGACGGTCAGGTTGATTTTATTTATATAGCTGTCGTTTATTCTCTGAATGGCCGGCAGGAAAACCATGAGCACGACAAACACCGGAATACTGCCGATGAGGATGGCAACAAAGCCCGGCAGAATAGCAAACCATGTACGGGGGTTTACAAAAAGCATGAAGACCAGAAATCCGGCATCAAGCAGGATGGCCGAGAGAAACGGAATTCTGATGGCGAGCGTAAGGGTTTTCATTTTATTAAAAGTGCTTTGTATTACAAAGTAAAAGGGTAAAAAAAATCATTCCATGGAACGGATCATTTTTTCCAGAGCGTCCAAATGCGCCTTAAAGGCTTTTTTTCCCGTGCTGGTGATGGCATATGTCGTATTTGTTTTTCTTCCGATAAATCCTTTCTCCACCTGAACATATCCGGTTTCTTCAAGGGTTTTCATATGACTGGCGAGGTTTCCGTCGGTCACCTGGATCAGTTCCTTGAGTTCATTGAAGTTGGTGCGGTTGTTCATGATGAGGGCGCTCATAATGCCCAGCCGGATCCGGCTGTCAAACACTTTATTTAATTGTTCTATCGGATTTTTCATGATTTATTCCGGTTTGACATGCCGGCTGTTTTCTCCGTCAGGAATACGTTCGTATTTCCACCACATGGCAAATCCGTAAATGATATGAAGTAAACCAAATCCCAGGGCCCAGAAAATAATACTCTGGCCGGGATACCACAGGTTTATAGCTCCAAGGATAATCTCACCATAACCCAGCCAGCGGACCTCACCTATAGTGTATTTACTTCCGTTTACCAGGGCCAGGCCATAAAACAGGAGGCAGGCAGGGGCTACCAGTTCGTAACCACTTATTTCAATCAGTCGCCATATTAATAGTCCCCCGACAGCCAGTGGCAGAAGCGTATTCCACATGAGTCTTCTGGCAGTCTGCCCCCAGATGGCTACACCGTCTTTTTTGCTTCGGAGAAAGGTGAAAAAACAGGCCAGTACAAAAGCGGCTGTAAACGTGAGAAGTGCTATTAAAATCAGGTCGAATTTCAAATCGGTGAGGGCGCCATAGATCTTACCATATTGCGCCTGGTAATAGTACGCGATCCGCTGACGGGCTGCAGCGGCTGCCACCAGCGCACAAATACCTGCTGCGATCCCGCTCCATCCGCTGAGGCTGATAAAGCGGCTGCTGCGCTCCATCATCCGCCTGATGTCATGTAGGGTTTCAAGAGGTTGTGTAGGGTGGTCCATAAAAAAGTGCTTTGAAACTCAAAGTAAATAACTATTTTCGGTATCCGCAAACTTTTAAACAACTTTTTAATGGGGTTTAAAACACGCAGAGAGAGGTAGCCAGGACTCCGCGAGCAAAAAGGAATGGGATTTGGTCATAGCAATAACCACCCTGTAAATGAGCGGCCTATAATAGCGGACCGAAGGTTTTTGAAACAACGATTTTATAACTCCTGCCTATAGGTATCTGGTGTTTTCCGATTTCGAGATCATGTTGGGTGTAAGCGGTTACTTTATCTTTTGCCACAATAAAGGACCGGTGAATTCTTATAAAACTATCCGGCAAACGCTGTTCAATGGCAGAGATCTGAACCTGCGTAATTACAGTAGTCTTGTTCTGCAGGTGAATCTTGATATAGTCTTTCAGGCTTTCGATGAATAAAATCTCGTTCAATAATATTTTTAAATTTTTCTTTTCACTTTTGACATAGATAAATACATCGTTTGATGTTTCCTCATGAGCCCGCCGGGCCGGTTCAGATGCCTGGATATCTAATTTATTGATAGCCTTCAAAAACCGCTCAAAAGAAATCGGTTTCAATAAATAGTCCAGCACATTAAGTTCATAACTTTCAACAGCAAATTCTTTGTGTGCGGTGGTTAAGATGACGGCAGGTGGATTTTGCAGGGTTTTGATAAAATTTAGTCCGGATATGAAGGGCATGGAAATATCTAAAAATATCAAGTCTATTTTTTGTTTCTTCATCCATTCCAAAGCGGTCAGCGCATTTTCACACCTGGCGACCAACTCAATAAACGAAAACTCCTTCAGGTAATTCTCAATCACATTCTGAGCCAGGGGTTCATCGTCGATTATTAAACACTTGAAACGATTCATAGTCTCGATTTAACCAAGCGGTATACTGAGGAATGTATGAAAGCAGTTTTCTTTTAGTTCATTGTTAAGGATGTACTCTTCATATATTAAGGACAATCTTCTCTTTACATTTTCCAGTCCAATGCCCGAATGGTTATTGTCCATTTGCGTTTTTCCTTCCGGGAAGAAACTGTTTTCAACAGTAAAGGCGAGGTGGTTTTCCTTTACGATCAAATCAATCGTGATCCAGAGCTTCTCATTCACTCTATTGGAGGCATGTTTAAAAGCATTTTCCACAAAGGGAATCAGGAGGATCGGGACGATTTTTTTGTTGATTATGTTTCCGGAAACATTAAAGGATAGTTCCATCCTGGAGGCAAATCGTATTTTTTCCAGTTCGACATAGTCCCGCAGATAGTTGATTTCATTTTGGAGGTCTACCTTCTCCGTTTCTGATTCATACAGCACATATCTTAAAAGTCCCGACAATTGCAGGATGGACTTACCAGCCAGTGGGTTATTGTCTATGGTCAGGGAGTAAATATTATTAAGCGTGTTAAATAAAAAATGAGGTTGAAACTGGGCTTTTAAAAAACTTAATTCACTTGTTATCTTTTCTATTTCCATCTGCCTGGATTTTTTTACCTGGCTGAATAACTGTTGAATGGTGATAAAAACACAACTGAGAAGCACCACCGAATAAACGGGTAAGGAATATTGGGTAAAGCTTGCATAGTTGAACGTACCGCGGGCGGAAATATAGGTTTGGACAAGACCTGCTGTAATTAAGGTCAATAAGAACATGCTAAAAAAAGCCAGGTATCTCTTCTTAATAAAATACTGATTAAACAGGAAGAGATTTATATATACCGCTATTATTTTGACGGGTAGACGGGTCAGGCCATAAAAAGTGGTTTCATTATATGTCCTGTCAAAGGTTTGCCATAAATAGGCATTAAGAATGGCATACATCAGCCAAAACAGAAAATGGAAAAACAGTATCTGAAGGGTGTGCCTGCTGACATGCATGATCAAAAGTAAATAAGAAATTAAAGTTTAGAGGGATTTACGCCTGAATGATAGCGAAAGAGGTTCAGGCGTCTTCATTTCACCGACAAACAGCTTTCGCCGGTAAGCAGTTGCTTTATTTCCACTAATTCTTTTCGCCGGGCATATTTTTCAAATATGCCTTCTTTTTAAAATATTATTTGTGGTTCTGACAGGTTGGGCTGCTTTTCAGGCAGGGCTCATTATTGGTTTTTGGAAGAACCAGGGAGCAGCCACATACCGGCTGAGGCAGGTCCTTTAAAGTTTGCCGAAAATAAAATCTTTTAAGATGAATAGAAAGTTACAAAGGATGGTATGCATAATGACATTTCTGGCAGTTATTGGAGAGGCAGGTGCACAAGGTTCGCAAACCAACCGCCTGACTAAAGTAAAAAGAACTAATTCCAGGATTGTCGTTGATGGCTTGTTAGATGATAGTCTTTGGAATTCTATTCCCGTTGTCGACAGTTTTATTAATAAATGGCCTACCGATAATGGTAAAGCAAGGCTGCAGACCCAGGTGCGGATTGCTTACGATGAGCAATTTATTTATTTTGGAATAAAAGCTTTTCTGTCTGATAAACCGCCCGTTATTCAATCATTGAAGAGGGACATAAACCCTTACTACAGTGATGGTATCTCCATCGTCATCGATCCATCCAACAAGAATACGTCCGGATATACGTTTGGTGTTAATGCAGCCGGGGCCCAGATGGATGGGATTGTGCAGGTTAACAGTGCTTCTTTTGACTGGGACACGAAATGGTATTCAGGTACCCAAATATATAATGGCTACTGGACGGCAGAGCTTGCCATTCCTTTCAAGTCAATCAGGTTCCCGGATGGACAGACTCAGTGGGGTATAAATTTTATCAGGAATGATATGACGAACAATTGCTTCTCAACCTGGAACCAGGTGCCTGTCCAGTTTTTTGGGGCGAATTTAAATTGTCTTGGGAAAATTGAATTTGCAGATGATATTCCAAGGGTAAAAAACAATAACGCCTTTATACCCTATGTATCGTCCAAGACAGAACAGATTCAAGGCTCAGTTTCTCTGGGATGGAGTGCAGGTATCGACGCCAAAATTGCCCTCAATTCATCCATGAATCTTGACATTACGCTCAATCCCGATTTTTCACAGGTTGATGTTGACAGGCAAATAATCAATCTTGACCGGTTCAACGTACTTCTTCCGGAACGCAGGACATTTTTTCTGGAGAACAGCGATCTCTTTTCTAATCTGGGATTGGAAAATGCCGCGAGTCCTTTTGTTTCGAGGACGATCGGCCTTACTCAGGATGGCCGGATTGTGCCAATCATTGCGGGTCTGCGTTTAACAGGAAATATAAACCCGTCCCTGAGGATTGGCATCATGAATATCCAGTCAGCCGCAAAATACGGGCAACCCCCTCAGAATTACACGGTAGCCGCTTTCGATCACAAGATTTTTAAACGTTCCAATATACGGGGTATTGTCACTAACAGGCAGGAAGTATCAGGAGCAGAAAAGAAAGGCAATGGCGCAAATTATAACAGGGTGGCGGGGGCAGAGTTTGATTTTTTGTCGAATAACACCAAATTTAATGGCCGTTTCGGATATTATTATTCGTTTAATCCCGGTAGTCGTGACTCATCCGGATTTGGTCTCGCCAGTATTGGCTATACGGATAAGAGCATCAGTGTTTCGGCAGGCTGGACACGAATAAACTCAAATTTTATTACCGATCTGGGATTTACACCGAGGTTATACAACTATGATGCAGCGAACGATACTACATGGAGAATAGGATATAATGATTACACGGGAGGATTCGATTATACTTTTTATCCCCGGTCTAAAAAAACCATTAACTCTATAGATTTCGGTATTAAGACAAACCAATATTATACCACGTTCAATGAGTTCATTGAATTCAACGGCACGGCCGGACTGGATGTTTTGTTTGCGAACCGGCGTGAAGCATCTGTTTCCTGGACACAGAATATGGTAAATCTGCCTTTCGAGACTGCCATCTTTCCGGAGACGGGCAATTTACCAAAAGCGAAATATAGTTTTGGCTTTCTTCAATTGAAATTTCAGTCTAATTTTCTCCGGGCCTTTTCCTGGGGACTTATCGTTGAACACGGTGGTTATTATAACGGGAAAAGAACCACTTACCTCGGGAACCTCAAATATCGCAGTCAGCCCTGGGGTAATTTTGGCATAGATTTTTCCTATAACTCAATCCTTTTGAATGGTATTAAAATTCATCCGTTTATCATTGGTCCGACTGTTGAGTTCGCATTTACAAACAACCTGTTTTGGACTACTTTTATTCAATACAATTCAGAAATAAAAAACTTCAATCTCAACAGTCGCTTGCAGTGGCGTTTTAAGCCCGGATCAGATATTTTTATTGTTTATACGGACAATTACCAGACAAATGGATTCAATCCACAGGGCAGGAGCCTTGTCTTAAAGATAAATTACTGGATAAATTAGATACACGGGTACTGGTGCCCTGTTCAGGATTTTTTTGCAGTAAGATATTTTCCGATAATGATGCCGGTTACAAACACAGTATAAAAATGACCAAGGAGTCCTATGAACATGACGGCTCTTTTTGCCGTCAGGGACAGTGGAACAATGTCCCCGAAGCCGATGGTCAATAAGGTGGTAAAACTAAAATAGTTGAGATTGACCAGTACATTTTTTCCTTCGCCGGTATTTGCAAAGGAATGAGGGTTATAGATTTCGATCAGGTAAAACAGGAAGGTGCTTATCTGGCAAAGTAGTACAAATCCACAAAGAGCGGCGGCCAGCATTTCCGTAGAAACGGTTTTTACATACAATACATCTATATAGACCTCTTTGACTACAAGAGAGAAAAAGATGAGGTACAAAAAGATATGCCAGCTTTGGGCATGAATGACCGAAAAGTTGTAATCAAAAAGATCGAGCACAATGGAGAGGGCAATAATGCATAAAATAATACGCCGGAGCCACCTCTTATGGTAGAAAACAAACAAGCCGGTAAGCAGGTTTTGATAGATGTTCAGAATTCCAAAAATGGCGTAGTCCTCAGTAAACGTATTTCCGAAAATGAGGATTAAAAAACTGATAAGGAGGATGATGTATTTATTTTGACCAATGTGGAAAAGCATTCTGGATGAGGAAAGAACGTGAAACGGAGTTCTGAATTCGTCCATAAGATTAATTGCTCAAAATTGAACTATTTGCGCGGATTTTGCGCTTCCTTCTTTTTTTAGGTAAATGAGATTCGGAATCAGCCCGGATCATGGGGACGATATGCGGGGAGCTAAGTGTTGACAAAATAAACTTATGTGAGCAGAGCAGCAGGAGTGAATATAGCGGCAGGGCTTGCCGGATTGCTGAATTGGCTTAATAATGTGCTTGGACCACTAAATACCGACCATGCTCCTGTTCCTGCTACCGGATTATTTGCAGCACGTGTTGCACTACCCGTGCTGCATATTGTTTGAGCACTGCCAGCGACAGCAGTTGTTGGCGCTCCGTTTACATTAATGGTTCCCGTTGCATTCACAGTGCCACAACCTCCTGTTAATGGAATTCTGTAGTTAAAGGTTCCCGCGACTGTTGGTGTACCACTGATGGTGATGGTATTGGCTGCCCAGCTGGCAGAAACTCCGGCCGGTAAACCATTTGCTCCTGATACTCCATTATTTGATATACCTGTCGCTCCGGTTGTTGTACGCGTAATGGTTGTTAACGCCGTATTGATACATAAGGATGGAGTGGATGAGGGAGCGCCTGCGATATTTGCTGCTGTTACAGTAATCGTTCCTGTTGCTGTAGCCTGAGCACAAATGCCTGTCGTGGTTACAGTATAAGTAAATGAACCAGATGCAGTGGGGGTTCCACTAATAGTCAATACACCAGCGCTATAAGAACCTATCAAACCCGCGGGCAATGCTCCAGATGTGATAGAGGCATTTGTGCCGCCTCCACCAATAGCATAATTAATATCTGTTATTAATGTGTTTACACAAACGGTCTGATCGTCCGTTCCTGCTGCTGAGGATAAACTAATGGTTGCATCGGGTTAACGGTTTGAGTTAGTACAGGGGATGTACTTGCAAAAAAAGTTCCGTCTCCGGAATATACGGCAGTTATTGAATGACTTACCGGAAGCGATGCTGAATAAGTTAGCGTTGCTATCCCGCTTGAAACACTTGATATACCAAGTAATGTCACGCCGTCCAAAAACTCAACTGTCCCTGTTGCGCCAGTCTGATCAACGGTTGGTTAAGTGAATGTTATCAATTCGTAGGGTAATTAAGGGCTATAAATGCATATCCTATTGAGTTATAATGGAAACGGGTTCTACCAACGTTCAACCACCAATTTCTGAATGCTTATTACCGACTTGCTTTCATTCAATACGCGCACATAATAAAACCCCTGGGCTGTAAAATGGGGAATCTGCAAAGTCTCGATCTGGTTATTTCCGCTGATAGCTGACTTCTGCTCCAACACTTTTTGGCCGAATAAATCTGACAGCTGGATTATATAGTTGCCCGGAGGCAGATCATTGAATTGAACGCTGACCCGGTCAAACATAAGCGGATTGGGAAAAACCCTGATCTTACTGTGATTTTCTTTCGATTTGTTCCAGAACAAACTGGAACGGGTAGTTGATTTCTCGTGCAATGCGTTGCTGCTGGCCAGATCGGCGCTGCCATAAATTTCACGACCTGCCGGTGAAGGTGAAGCACTCCATGTTTCCGGGTCAACAATAAAATAGGCATCTGAATACAGGACGCTGCTTACAATTATTTTCCCGTCATCACTTACTGCTGCTCCGCTGGTAGTAAACCTTGCCGGCAATTCAGAAATCGTTGTCAGGTAAGTTGTGAGCCGTGAACTAATATCTATTTTAAATACTTTATTACTGGCGCAGATAAGATATAAATGGCCTGCATCATCTGCTATTATATCTCCGCCTGCAGTGGAGCAGGGATTGTGAATGGACATGTCCTTATTGAGTGGATCGTCGATAAGCTTCCCAAGATCGGTTAGTCTTGGCGTTTCATCTGTCGTAAAACGGATCAGGTGATCTCCGTCAGTCGTAATAGTGTAGCCATAGTCATCGGGGGCAATTACGAGGCGGTTTATGGGACCGCTGTAGTTGAAATCATATTTGCCGGCCAGGCTGAAATATTGATCCAGGTCGTTATTTATCTGCATCGTGGAGAGATCAATATATCGCAGCTGATCCGAGCTCATGGGCGTAAAGTAAAGGCGGTTTCTTTTTCCGTCGTAAGCAATGGCTGCCACACTGTTTCCCATAACAGTAAATGGTTGCTGACTAACCGCAAACTGTGCATTTTTTGCAGTCCTCGAAATATCTTTAATTGCATTAACCTGATAGGCAGACCTGTTAATAAGGTCCTGATTCTTTTCCGGGAGACTCATCAGAATGTTACTGAAGTCTCCTGACCGGGTATCTATTTTTCGAAAGGCTATCCATTCAGTGCCCCCTTTTTTGCTGGCCGTAACGGCAAAAGCGAAATGGTCAGACTGTGCCTGAGCACACTGGAAAATAAAGGGTACTGTTATATAAAAAAACCTGAAACAAAAGATCTTCCGCATACTGATCAGTTTTAGAACAGGTCTAAAAGAAACGACTGAACAACGATTTACTGTATTCCTCTTTGAAGAAAGAAAATGGGTAAACTATTGATTTTCCTAGGAATTAATGGAGTTTAGTAATTTTTGCAAAAACTATCCTTAGGGGATAAAATCACTATTTTATAAAGGGGACAATGCTGGCTTTTTCGAATAAAATTCTTTCGGATAAGGGTTTATAAATTTGGTTAATCAAAATATTTATTTAGTTTCACGGTAACAATTGATCGTAACTCTCGCAATTTTGTTCGTTGGAAATTCATATTCCAATTGGTAAAAGTACTTGTTTTCTCTTCGTATTCTTCTTAAAAAAACAATATCCCTGATTTTTTTTTAGTAATTACTCCAACATTCCTCTCGGATATCCAACATTTAATTTCCTCCCTATCCGGCACGGTATCCATTACTAAATTAATTTTTTTAACCCTTAACCCAACTTCTTCTTCCATATTTTTTTAGTTCAATTTCCTGTAATACCAGGTTGATCTTAGAAAGGACTAATTATTAGATAGCCAAAGCTCTCCTGAGTGTTGGTTGTCGGATAATTTAGTTCTATCCGGTGTTTTTTATATCGCGGTTAAATTGAATTTCCGATTGCTGCGACTGGTACATGATAAGATCCAATTCCCCTGAACGATATTTTCATTCGATTTTATCAGGACCAGGATATACTCCTCTAATAATTGAACTTTTTTTAACTCTATTGAAATAATTCACCCTTAACCCCTAGACCATGAGACTAACTCTACGCTCCCTCTACCTGACAATGTGTGGGCTCATATTTATGAGCGTAACCGCATTTTCACAGACGGCAACGATTTCGACAGACCAGGCGGACTATCCTCCCGGGTCGACAGTAATAATTTCAGGCAGTGGTTTTCAGGCCGGGGAGCCTGTTACGTTACAGGTATTGCATTACCCAACCGAGGGCGATGATGCGATTAGCCCTGATCACCAGCCATGGACGGTTTCGGCTGATGCAAACGGAAATGTTTCTTCCAGTTGGTATATTCCGGATGATCAGGACGAGTTGGGTGCCACTTTACAATTAACAGCAGTTGGCCAGAATTCGGGATTGCAAGCGCAGGTAACATTTACAGATGCGGATCCGATAACATTAGCGGGTGCATTTTGTAATGGGTCTAACACTACAAACTTTACTGCTTCTGTTCCTTCAAATGGCAACAATATTAAATGTATTAGGCTTGAATTTCCTGCTGGATTAACGGTTGCAAGTGTAACTGTCGGAAATTTACCCTCAGGATGGGTTGGAACTACGGGAAGTAATGTAATTAATATTTCAGGGGCTACTAACCTAAATACAAGTACAACGTATAATTTTTCGGTAACTTTTACTACTATACCCAGTGCGGGTTATTCTGTATCATTAAAGTCCGGCAGCAGCTGTCCAAATAATACCAATGGTGGTAATACAATAACAACGGTTATGAATCCATTGCCTGTTGTTTCTACACCTTCATCCAGTTTGTGTATTGGCAGCAGTATGAATTTAACCCCAAATTCTGGTGGAACATGGACAAGTAGCGATATCTCAAAAGCAACTGTAACTAATGGAGGGGTGGTCACTGGTGTTGCAACAGGAAATGTAACATTCACTTTTACATCTGCGACTACCGGCTGTAGTAATACGACATCTACAGTTACGATAAATTCTGCGCCTACTATTTCTGCGACCAATCTTCCTGCAAGCGGAAATATTAACAATGCGCCCGGCACTTGTGCCGCCAATGTTTCTTTTGGGGTCGGTACCAATGTTACTTTAACAGGTACTCCGACGCCAACAATTACTTATAAAATTGGTGCAACTACGATCACATCTCCAAATAGTTTTCCGGTCGGCACTACCACTGTGACTGCAACGACAAGTAATAATGGTTGTGGCTCTGCGAGTACTTCGTTCACCGTAACAGTAACCGACAATGAGAAACCGGTTATCACTACCAACGGTGATAAGAATGTAAACAATGACCTTGGTGTATGCGGTGCTGCGGTAACGGTC
>Ga0207691_10000116_pt1 | contig 71833 bp, 57 predicted proteins | sample KBSM13metaG_FD_184327 | JGI IMG/M metagenome (GOLD analysis project Ga0207691, IMG submission 184327) | Miscanthus rhizosphere microbial communities from Kellogg Biological Station, Michigan, USA - KBS M1-3 metaG (SPAdes) (version 2) | ecosystem: Host-associated > Plants > Roots > Rhizosphere >...
TTTGCCAGAGCGCTGACTAACTAAATATGAATAGCGTGTCCGAACGCTTGACCCGCTGCCTCGTGCACTGATTCACTGAGAGTCGGGTGCGCGTGAATGGTCGCCTCGATTTCCTCGTAGGTTGCCTCGAGTGTCATCGCGAGGCCGAGTTCGGCGATCATCTCCGTTGCTTCCGGTCCGATGATGTGGGCACCGAGAATCTCGCCGTGCGGCTCGCCGATGATCAACTTCACAAAGCCGTCGGTCTCGCCGATGGCACGAGCCTTGCCGCTGGCGCTAAAAGGAAACTTGCCGACCCGGAATTTTCGACCGGATTCCTTCGCGGCCCGTTCCGTTAGGCCGATGCTCGCCACCTGCGGCTGGCAATAGGTGCAGCCAGGAAATTCGCGAACCTTGCGCGGCTCAATCTTTCCAAACATTCCTTCGACCGCCTGGATCGCCTCCCAGCTCGCCACGTGCGCCAGCCAAGGAGGACCGACAATGTCTCCTGCAGCGTAGATTCCCTTCACATTTGTTTGATAACGATCATTGGTCTTAAGATAGCCGCGGTCAGTCAGGTCGAGCTTTAGCTTTCCGTCAGGCAAAAGGGGCGCCACGCCAACAGCCACTAAGGCAACATCGGCTTCAATCGTTTCGGCTGATTTCCCCTCCAGAACAATGCGAACGCCTTTCTTAGTCGTTTCTGTTTTGGCAGTTTTGGTGTCGGTCAGTATTCGAATTTCTTGTTTCGTTAGGGCTTTTTGCAACGTCTGTGACACTTCGGTGTCTTCGATCGGGAGCACGCTCGGCATCATTTCGATCAGCGTCACTTGGGTTCCGAAGGCATTGTAGAAATAGGCAAACTCGACCCCGATCGCCCCCGCCCCGATGATCACCATGCTCTTCGGCTGCGGCTCGAGAATCATCGCTTCGCGGCTGCCAATCACGGTCTTACGGTTGAATGGAAACGCGGGCAACGCGCGCGGAACGACGCCGGTCGAGATCAAGATGTTCGCGGCCTGGTGCGTTTCGGTTTTACCGTCGTTGAGCTTCACCGTCACTGCGCCCGCTTGATCGAGCGACCCTTCACCACGGATGTAATCAATCTTGTTCTTCTTGAACAAAAACTCGATCCCGGCCGCATTCTTATCCGAGACATCGCGCGACCGCTTGATCACTTTGCTCCAGTCGAAGGAGAGCCCGTCGACCTTGAACCCAAAATCGGCCGCGCGATGCTTCATTAGGTGGTAAAGCTCGGCATTGCGCAGCAGCGACTTGGTCGGGATGCAACCCCAGTTCAGGCAGGTGCCGCCGGCCCGCTCTTTTTCCACGCAAGCGACACGCTTCCCGAGTTGCGCCGCGCGAATCGCGCCAACGTACCCGGCCGGTCCGCCACCGATGACGATGAGATCGTAATCCATAAACCTTCAACCTATCGCTCAGAGCACCCGGTTGTCATCTCTCGAGCGAATCGAAGCGAAACCGATTGTGGCTGAATGGAGCTTTAGCAATATAGCCTTGGATGTCTCGCGGCGTTCCGCGGGGCAGGCCAGGCAATGGAGCTCGTGGGGACGGTGCGACATAGACGTGCAGAGCACGGGCGAAGCCAGAGACCTGGCAAGGTCGAGTCAAATCGCTGATCCCGGTGGCGACGAGCTGATCAAAAAACAACCGCGAATAAACGCTAATAGGCGCGAATGTTGTAGGCCGCGTCTCCTGACGCGGTGCCGTGCGGCTAGCGCCACGCATCAGGTACACCACAGATTACACAGATGACACGGATAACAGAAAAAACTTCGCCCAATCGCGTTTATTGGCGCCTGCCGCGCCATAGCCTTGGCGGAGGCGGGTCCATTGGCGGTTAAATCCTGTCTTGACTCCTCGACCACTTTCCACTCATGCTCGCGGCATGAAAACCCTCAGAAATAAATCCGCATTTGTTCCAAACTCCCGTCGGTCTTTACAACCCTTTGGCCGTGCCCAGGCGATCCGTCTGCATTTGCTTTTTGCCGTATTACTGGGCTGCTTCTTCGCGCCTGCCGACACCTGTTCGGCTGGAGCGTTCACCTTTGTTATCAAGGAATACTTGCCTGTGAATGCCGGTGTTCAACACGTCGCTGTAGCCGACTTGAATGGAGATTCGAACCCGGACTTCGTGGCGCCGGATGGCAGCGGCAACGTCTGGGTCTTTCTCGGCCTGGGTAACGGGCGCTTCGCGCCGCCCCAGAGTTATTCATACGGCGGGTATGACTCTGAGGTCGTGGTTGGCGACTTCAACAAGGACGGCGCTCCTGACCTCGCGCTCGTGAGTGGTGCATCGATTACGATTCTCTTCAATGATGGCACGGGCGCGTTCGAAACAACGGCTAGCGCGACTGCGGACGGCTCACCCTTCGGCCTGGCAGCAGGAGACGTGAACGGAGACGGCAACCTCGATCTGGTCGCGGTGAACAGCGGAGCCTCCGACGTTTCAATCATCCTGGGAGATGGCGCGGGGGGATTCGCCCCGCCAATGAACTTTCCCGCGGGTGACCTTCCCGTCTCGGTTGCCATCGGAGAGTTTACAGGAGATACCGCTCCCGATCTGGCTATCTCGACCTACAGTTCCCAGGAAGTGTTTATCCTCAAAGGTGACGGAACGGGCCGATTCGTTACTATCAACAGCTATCCGATAGGAGGCAGCGGCGCTGAGATTCTTGCAGGCGATTTTAACAATGATCAGCATCTGGACCTGGCGGTAGGCTATTACAATTCCGACAACCACATCGACTTATTTATAGGTGACGGGAACGGTAATTTCACGCTCGAGAGTGCCGTCCCGGTGGGCGACGTCCATGGACTTACTGCGGCAGACTTTAACGGCGATGGAAATCTAGACCTTGCTGGGGCCACCTACTTCGGCGGTGCGATTGTGGTCGCAACGGGAGATGGGACGGGCCATTTCAACCGGCATCTCAAGTATAGTCTGAGAAGAGGGGCTCTCCCCATCGACGTGGCCTTCGGAGACTTCGATCGCGACGGGCGGCCGGACCTGGTAACGGCGGACTTCGGGACCGACGACGTCGCGCTTCTTTTCAATCGGTGACACTGAGAGAGCTCGCGTGAGGCTGTCACTCCCCGTTTGGGTTTTGATGCAAAGTCGAACCAAGAACTTCGCTATCAACTGCATAGCTCCTTTTCCGGATTGTGGCTTCTAACATGGGTTGTAGCGTCCGCTGTCCTCAGCGGATTATCGGACAGGGATGCGCCGAGACAGCGCACTCCACAATACTTGGGATCACGCGACAGGGAATCCCGACTTAAAGCTTGACACTTAACACTGGCACCCACTAGCGACCCAGCCACAGCTACGCGGAAACAATGCCGGGATTTCCCTTTACATTGCAGCCGATATTTGCCTACAACGTCCGCGTGAGAATCTTCGCTCCCCTACTCTTTTCTACCTTGTTACTTCTCCCGTGTGACTTTGTTGTCGCGGGAAGCGCAACCTGGAAACCTCACCCGACCAGCGGCGACTGGAACAGCGCTGCTAACTGGAGGCCGAGGACGATTCCCAATGGAACTGGCGACGTCGCGACGTTTGGAACCTCAGATACGACCGATATATCTCTACCTACGAGTCAGATAGAAGTGGACGGGGTCGTCTTCAACCCCGACGCGAGCGCCTTTACCATCAGCGGAACTTCGGCAATTGATCAATCCGTGCTGACATTCAGTGGCGCAGGCATCACGAACAACTCGGGAGTTACTCAAACTTTTGTGAGCAACAGCACCTGGATCGAGGGAATGGTTTTTCATAATCAGGCAACCGCCGGAGCACAGACCACCCTTAGCATCAAAGATTCGAGTGTGAGCGCGATTGGTTTCCACGACCAAGCGAGCGCTGGCTCCGCCACAATCCTTATTCCCGGAAATGGGGATTTCGGTGATGGCAACCCGGAAGTTCTCTTTTACGACAGTGCGACCGCCGACCACAGCACAATGATTGCCGCAGGGGGATCGGGTGATCATGGTGAGGGTGCTGCCATCATTTTCTTTGATTCCTCGACGGCTGCAAACGCCGCTATAACAGTCACTGGTGCGACCAATCCCACGGCCTATGGTGGAGGCATTCTCATTTTTGAGGGTAGCTCAACCGCGGGCGCAAGTATTATTACCAATGAGGGCACCTCAATCGTTGCAAGTAGTGGTGGAACGCGCTTTGCCGAAGACGCTACCGCAGAAAATGCGACTATAACTGCTGAAGGAGCAAGTGGTCCCGATGGCTTCGCGGCTGATGTAGTGTTTGAGGGAAACTCCGACGCCGAGAATGCGACCCTTATTGCCAATGGGGGAACAAATGGCGGCGACGGTGGAACGATTCAGTTTTGGGATACGTCGGACGGCGGCACGGCGCGGATCGAGCTTTTCGGCAATGGCGCACTCGACTTGAGTAATGTCGCTGATACCTACCTAGATCTCGGCTCGATTGAAGGTAACGGCATGATATCACTTGGCGACAGGCACAACATTAGTATCGGCACCAATAATCTCAGCACTACCTTTAGCGGAGTAATCGAGGGCGATAGCTCGCTAGGCAAAGTAGGTTCCGGGACCCTTACACTAAGTGGCGCGAATACCCATACCCAGGGCACGTACGTGAGTAGCGGATTCCTCAAGGTCACTAACCGAACGGGTTCGGCTACTGGCACTGGTCAGGTGAATGTCTATGATGGCGGCACGCTCGGTGGCAGCGGCATTGTTGGCAGTAACCTGCTCGTGCATGCCGGCGGAACCCTCGCGCCGGGGACGGGAACGACGACGCTTACCGTAAAAAAGCTCCTCGATTTTGATGGCAACTCAAACTACGTCTGGAGAGTCAAGACCGCCTCGGCCAAGGCGGACAAGGTGATTGGGGGCAAGGTTCAGATTATCGGTGGCGCGCTTTTTACCGGGATTGCTATCGGCAACGCACTGCTGTCACCGGGGGCAGCCTTTACCGCGATCGAAAACACTTCACCTGGTCCAATTAGCGGCACGTTCGACAATCTGCCCGATGGCGGCACCATCAAGATCGGCAACAACACCTTCCAAGCCAATTACGAGGGCGGTGATGGCAACGATCTTACGTTAACCGTGGTGCCGTAGCTTCTCCACTCATGTTCCAAAAATGAAATGTTTCGTGATCTGCGCTTGGTTGGGAATTAGGTACGGCCGGGATCGCGATCCCGGTTCTGCGAGTATTAAGTGTTAAGCTGTAAGTCGAGATCCCCTGTCGCGTCATCCCGAGTGCTGTAGCGTCCGCTGTCTCAGCGGATTATCGGCGAAGGTTGCGCTGACACAGCGCATGCTAACACCTCATGGGCAACGATTAGCAATCCGAGCCAACCATTTGGCTTTACTTCGCAGCCGATTTCGGTCTACAAGACTCGCGTGAAATCCTTCTCCCTCCTGTTTTCTGCCTTCTTACTTCTCCCTTGTGACTTTCTTTTTGCCGACAGCGCGACTTTGAATCAGAACCCGACAAGCAACGACAGGAACACGACTGCCAATTACGCTCCACCGGCAATATCGGACCAGCCGAACGAATGCAATGATAGCTGGACGGCCACCAGCATGACCAACGCACCCACCGGCCGACTTGGTCACACGGCAGTGTGGACTGGCGCTGAAATGATCGTCTGGGGTGGATCTGATGAAACCTTCCTAGGCTTGAACACAGGCGGAAGATACAATCCCAGCACAAATAGTTGGACGCCCACTAGCACGACGAACGCACCCACTGGCCGAGGCGGTCATACGGCAGTGTGGACCGGCACTGAAATGATCGTCTGGGGTGGCGGTGGGCCCTCTGTGAACACCGGCGCGAGATACAATCCCGTCACGGATACTTGGACGCCCACCAGCATCACCAACGCGCCGTCCGCACGAAACAATCAGACGGCCGTGTGGACTGGCACCGAAATGATTGTCTGGGGTGGATCTGGAGCCAGTGGCGCTGTGAACACTGGCGGCAGATACAATCCCGTCACAGATACTTGGATGGCTACCACCACGACCAACGCGCCCGCAGCCCGAGATGCCCAGACGGTAGTATGGACCGGCAGTGAAATGATCATCTGGGGTGGATTTTGGCTTTTGGACACTGGCGGGAGATACAATCCCAGCACGGACAGTTGGACACCCACCACTATGACCAATGCACCCATCGGCCGGCACCTTCACTCGGCGGTGTGGACTGGCAGCGAAATGATTATCTGGGACGGATATAATCTCGGCGACTTGAACAACGGCTCGAGATACAATCCGGTCACCGATAGCTGGACGCCCACCAGCACCATCCACGCGCCCAATGACCGATATTCTCACTCAGCAGTCTGGACTGGCAGTGAAATGATCGTCTGGGGTGGATTTGATCACGGTTGCTGCGATTTGAACGATGGGGGACGATATAATCCGGTCACGGACAGTTGGATCGCCACCAGCACCAACAACGCACCTCCTGCTCGAGAGCGCCACACGGCAGTATGGACCGGGAGTGAAATGATAGTCTGGGGTGGATTCACTTGGGATGGTAGCTTCCAATATTTGAACACCGGTGGAGTATACTGCCCTGAGGCCGATTCACCGCTCATCCTCGACGCGCGGGTCCGCAGACAGAACGGCAAACGCGTTGTGGTTCTAAGCTGGAGCCCGGCTGATGGCGGGAGCGTCAGCCTGCTACGCAATGGTGTAGTCGTAGATACGACCGACGACGACGGCGCCGCCCGAAACAACCTCGGGACTCAAACCGGAACGTTTTACTATCAGGTTTGTGAAACCGACTCAGGCACCTGTTCGAATCTGGTCAGGGTCGTAGTCCAGGAAACTGGCGATTAGGCTTGGATTCTGCCTCACGTCTTCACTATGTGGTTTGGCAGGATTCGACCAGATGTCGGCTCGCCTTATTCTTCCAATCTCGCTATGCTTCGCGCCGAAAACGCCCTCGATGATCACATAGTTCATACTGAGCTTGCCACGATTCTTGAAGTTTTCCGGGATATCGACCCAAACTCTATTCGACATGATTGCGTGCTTGAAGTCTTCTTGGTGGAGATACAGGTAGTCGCCCTCGAACTCCAACCGAAGAAATCCAATCGTTCGAACGAGCTTGCCGTCATACCTGCCCGGTGTGGCAATAAGCTGAATGATGCTAACATCCTCGGGCGCCTCCGCCACAAGCCGTCCGACTGTCGCAAAAGCGACCATAGCCAGCAGAAGGATTATACTACGAGTAGGTCGAGAACTGAACATCGGCCTAACGAGGAGGAGATGGAATAATCCCGTAGAATCCGGTTACTGACCCAGCTATCGCCCGTCCCCTTCATACACGGATGCAAGATGACAAGCCTGACTCCTTTGCCGAAACGAAGCAAGGATGAAGGATTTCGGACATGTAGTAAGCAGGCCCCGAGGCCCAGTGCTCCTCCAAGGTTCTGTTTTCGCTGGGGACAGCGAACTCTACAATTTTCAGCCTAGAGTTACTGGGATTGGACGTGAGAGTTGATCGCGCGAAGCGGCTACAGGCTGTGTCGCTAAAGCCCCGTCCCAAGCCACAACATCAGCCCTTTTCGTTTGGCTGACTGGAGAACTCGGAAATCAGTTGTTGAAAACGCGGGTCACTCCGCAGTGGATCCCAGCCCGGGTCGAGCTTTAAGAGTGACACGGTGACGCCGTTCGGAGTGGTGAGCGAACGCTTGATCAAATCCAACGCGCGATCGTTTTCGCCCGCCCAGGCCAGGACTTGGGCCAGCGCGGTTTTTATCTGCGGCCCGTCGTAGGCGTCTTTGGATTCCGAGAGCAATTCCGACGCGCGATTCGCCTCTTCGATGCCTTTTTCCTTGTCACCGAGAACGACGAGCAGTTGAGCATGGATCATCAGCCGCGACGGGTCGTCCGGGCTTTCGCTTAGAATTTTTTCCACGATCGGCCGCGCCCGCTCGAAGGCTTCGGCCGCCTTCTGGTTATCGTGCATGAAGAGATAGATACTTCCCTCGGAAAACGCCTTCGGAATCGGCGTGGTCCCGAAGGAACGGAGTATTTCGCCGGGATGACTTTGAACGATTTGCAAAGCCTCTGAAAACCTTCGCTCCAGGTTCAAGATGCTGATGCGTCCGTACGAAATCATGCCGTCGGAGTCGAGGGCGGCGGGCGCTTTGCTAAGCAGCTCGTCCGCTACGCTGAAGTCTCCGTGGGCGGAGAGGGCGATCTGCGCCTTCGCCGCACATAAAGCGAACGAATTGGGCGCGACTTTCAGTCCCTGCTCGACGATTTTTTCCGCCTCATCGTAACGCCGCAGGGCAATGTAGTTAGCAGCAAAATTAGAAAGCAGGTCGGCGTCTTTGGGGTTGAGCGACGCCGCCTTGGCGAAGTTATCGGTCGAATCGGTCCACTTGCCCTGTCGGCGCTGGATGGCCGCCACCGCCATTACATTATCCGAGTTGTTAGGCAAACCGCGTTGCGCCTCGGCAAACTCCGCGAGCGCGCGCTCGTAATCGAGTTGGGTGTAATAATAGTAATAGCCAAAAGCTGCATGCGTCTCGGGCAGATTCGGCTGCAACCGGCGTGCCTCCTCCGCCGCCAGCCGCGCTTTCTCCCGACGCGCGGGGGTGGTATCGCCGCTGTGATAAATCCAACTTTGCAAACGCGAAAGCTCGGCGAAGGCGAGGGCAAACTTCGGGTCCAATTGGACCGCGCGCTGATAAAGCTGCTCGGCCTTTTGCAGGTTTGACTCGATATGATCCGGCCGCGCCTGGAGATCGTGTGCCTGGACAAAAGCGAGATACGCTTCCCCATTGTTGGTCGGGCTTTTCGACATCCGGACTTCCTCGGTGGGAGAAAGTTTAGCCTGCAGTGCGCCGGCAATTTCGTGCGCGAGATCTGTCTGAATCGCGAAGACATCGGTCAGCTCGCGGTCGTATTCGTTCGCCCAGAGATGCTCATCGTTTTCGGTGTTGATCAGCTGCACGTTGACGCGCACACGTTTGCCGTCACTGCGGACACTGCCTTCGAGAATGGTCCCAGCACCTAACGCCTTCCCGATGTCGCGGACGTTGTGACTGGCGCCGCGGTATCCCATGACGGATGTCCGTGAAATGACTTTGAGGTCGCTGATTCGGGAGAGCGTTGTCAGAATGTCATCCTGGATGCCATCAGCGAAATAAGCGTTCTCTTTGTTGTCGCTGAAATTTTCGAACGGCAAAACCGCGATCGATTTGTCCACCTTCTTCGCGGACACGGGCGGCAGAATGAAGAATCCTATCGCGAGCGCGATCCAGAGGCCTGCGAAGACCAAAAAGAAAACGTTCCGCCGGCGATGCGGGCTCGCCTGTCCGCCGATTGTCGGCAGCGCAGGCGTGGTTTGAATTCCAGCTGGGGTAATATCAAAAGCCCAGGCCAGAATGAGCGCGATCGGAAAGCCGAGCAGCAACAGCATGATGACGAGGCGCAGCGACCAGTTGGGCAATTCCCACGCAGGGAAAACCGCCGACGCTAGCTGGATGATGCCGCCGGCTACGACCACGTAAGCAGCCGCGACCCGATAAACCTTGCGCCGTTTCAGCTCCTCGAAAAACGTCACCCCCATCAATCCCTTCGCTTCGCAAATAACGCAAGGGCCGCAGGATGCGCCCACAGCTACTACCCGCTTTCGTGTTTCGCGAGCATTGTCTGAAAGGCCGGATCGTCGCGCAACAAGTCTACGCTGGGATCGAGCTTGAGGAATGCAACCGTTACCGGGGCTGGCCGGCTCAACAATCCATCGATCAACTCGATCGCTTTCGCGTTCTCGCCGGTCACGGCGTAAACCTCAGCCAGCGCCTGGGTCATGTCTGGCCCTGAGAAAGCATCGACCGATTCGGGCAGCAATTCGGCGGCTCGTTTCGCTTCGGCGATCGCCGGATCTTTTTCGCCAAGATACGCCAGCACGCGGCCAAGTTTGGCGTGACGGTAAGGATCATTCGGGGCCTCGCGCACGGCCGCTTCGGCTGATTCCTTTACTTTCAAGAACACCGCGTGTGCTTCCGCTTCGCGGCCTGTTCTAGCAAGGAGAATTCCTTCACAGGACCGCGCCTCAAAGGCGAGATCCGGCCATCCGGCCAGTTTTTCCTGCGGGACTTGCTGCACGATCGCAAGAGCCTCGGGGAATTTGCGCTGAAGCATCAAAATGTTGGCCTTCCCAAGTCGAAACTGGATCCTTGTTTCTGGACTCAGATCTTTCGGCAACTTGCCCTGGGCATCTGCCCGTTCGAAGTCGGCTAACTCCTTTTCCGCGACGGTCAGATCACCCCGCAAGTGCATTGCCAGCTTAGCCTTTAGCGCCAGAAGGCCGAATGATCTCGGGTCGATAGCCAGCGCGCGATTGATGACTCGGTTTGCCCCATCGAAGTCACGTAGCATTTCATAATTGAAAAACAGATTCTGGAGCGGCCAGGTGTGGTTCGGATCAAGACTGACAGCCTTCTCCAGATTGGTCGTCGAATCCGCCCATTTCCCCTGGCGACGTTGGATCGCGCCGATCAACAGATAGACGTCGGAATCGTTAGGCAAACCACGCTGAGCGATACCGAATTCGCGTAAAGCGCCCTCGTAGTCACGTGCACCGTAATAAAGCGAGTAGCCTTTAGCGAGATGCGCTTCGGGCAGGTCAGGCGCGAGGGCCAGGGCTCGGTCGGCATAATCTCTCGCTGAATCTCGCTCCGCATCCACCGGCTCGAAATTGTGGTAGACCCAGCTGTGCAAGATCGAGAGATTGGCGATGGCGAGAACAAACTTCGGGTCGAGCTGGATAGCGCGCTCAAAGAGTTGCCTGGCTTGATTCAACTTTGCGCGGTCCTCCAGCTCGCACTGCAAATTGTGGGCTTCGACGAAAGCGAGATAAGCTTCCCCATTCTCCGTTGGGCGACGCGCGATCATCGCCTTCTCGTCCGGCGAAAGTTTGGCTTTCAATTCGTTCGCGATCTTCTGCGCAAGATCCGTCTGGATGGCGAAAACATCAGTCAGCTCACGATCGTAATCTTCCGCCCAGAGATGCTGATCGTTGTCGGCGTTGATCAGCTGGACATTCACCCGGACGCGATTGCCCTCCCGTCGCACGCTGCCTTCGAGAATCGCAGAGACGCCGAGCTCTTTGCCGATTTCCCGGACGCTCTTGGCCTTGTCGCGGTAACCCATGACAGACGTGCGCGAGATCACTTTTAAATCACCGATCTTGGAGAGATTCGTCAGGATATCGTCCTGGATGCCGTCGGCAAAATATGCGTTCTCGGGTTTGTCGCTGAAATTTTGAAACGGCAGGACGGCGATTGATTTCTCCATCCGCATCGCCCCGGCGCGCGGCAAAAGAAAAAAGCCGGCGACGGCCGAGACGATTAGACCAAGCCCAACGAGCAGCGAAATGTTCCTGCGCCGATGGCGTTTCGCGACGTCGGACGATGCATCCGGCGCGAGCACCGGCGTGGCCCTGATTCCTTCCGGTGTGACGTCAAAAGCCCAGGCCAGCATGAGCGCGATCGGGAAGCCGATCAGTAACAGCATGATGACGAGGCGCAGCGACCAGTTAGGCAACTCCCACGCCGGGAAAACCGCCGAGGCGAGCTGGATAATGCCCCCACCCGCGACGACGTAGGTCACGGCCACGCGATAGACCTTGCGCCGCTTCAATTCGTGGAAGAAGGAGGTCATCATCGCGTTATAATTCAGTTCCCGAATGGCTTGGATGCAACCTGCTCGGTCATAAGCAGTGACAAGCGAATGCGCAAGAAGTTCAATTGCGGGTCATTGTCGTCACGTGCCACCAGTCCGGCGGATCAAGGATCGCGGATCCCCCTTAGCAAAATTTACGCTCGTTTATCCCCTTTATTGTCATTCTGAGCAGACCGAAGAATCTCTGCCTATTTCAGTGCCCTGAGTCCCCGAAAGAATAGTAGATTCCTCGCTCCGCTCAGAATGACAACCGGGCACGGAAACGACCGTAATTAGCGCGATCGGATTCGTCTGAATTGTGGGGCGTTTCTGTGCTTGTCACTGCTTCGCTGTGCGAAGCGCAGGTATTCGCTCCGCTGGCAGAGTCAACCCTCACGTCGCCCACAGGGTGACGGCTACAACGACGAACACCTACAAGCACACTCGTGCGAAACGGGCAACCCGTTTCCATCGAGTGCCTCACCATGAATAATGGACGGTGTAATGCACCGTCTTCTCTTCGTCCGGTTTCACTTGGACGCGAAATTCCATCGTTTGCGCGTTCGTTTTGACAAACGGATCGGATTTTTCCGTGATCTCCCAGTTGTACCAACGAAAGAGATGCTCGACCGCGCGAATTTCGACCGGTTCCTTCTTGTGGTTACGCAACTTTATTTCGAACGATTCGTCCACCCAATGATTGTTGGAATCGACTTTGAAATTGGTGCGACGGCGTTCCCCTACTAAATCGAACGCGTTGCCGGTATAGATCCGCAACGTCTCGTCCTTGGGCGTGTGGTCGATGAGATTCTCACCGGTAAACTCGACTTGCTTGTCGTTGTCCTGCTTGTAAAAGCGGACCCGCCCCTTGGGCAGAGGCACACCGAGGTGATTCGCTTCCGAGTTCTTGAATTCGCGCATGACCGCGACCTTCGTTTCCATCTCCGCGCCTAAGTCCTGATTATTGCGGATATTTTCCATTCTATAATTGCGCCATTGGTTCCAGTCGACTTTGAGCCCGTCATAGACATAGACCCGCTCGGATTTTACTCCGCTCGCCCGGATAAACTCGACCTGCTTCGTTTCGCGATCGTGCAGAGTGGCGGGGCGCGCCAGAGTGTAAAGGTGGTAATCCTCGAACGCCTTCTCGGTCACGGTCGGAGCCGCAGCCGACTGGACCGCGAGTTCCTCGCTTCTCATTAATCCGTCGGCGCGCGTTCCTGCTTGGATCTTACTGACATCGCCGGCCATTAACTTGATCCGAGCGTTCTCAAAAGTCTTGCCGCTCTGGTTGTCCATCGTTACCCAGCCGATGAAATCGAGCAGATCATTGTTCTCTGGGGCGACAATATTGTAATCCGCTTCCCAACTCATTCCGCCCGTGACATAGGCCAGTTCCGCATCAAGTTTTGCCGCCTTGTCGCTCTGTAGTTTCCAGACAATTTCGGGCTTGAGGATGGTATCGTCGGTCAGGGCAGGAAAAATAGGCTGACCGGGAAGAGAAAACTGCAATTTCCCTTCGACTTCGATGATCGGCTGTTGCGTCCCGCTCGCCATCGCCATCTGAGCTTGATAATAAGCCTGGCCGTAGCGTTGCATCGCGTCCTGAGAGTGTGGGACATAACCACTGCGAACGATTTTTCCCTTTACGATTTTCTTTACTCCCCATCCCAGATCGTTCGCGAAATCAATCGTCTTCCCTTCATAGAGCGAGAGTAAGAGCTCCTGCGTGACAGGATCGTTCCGGTAGTTTTGCTCGAGAATCTGGAGGCTCATTTTCCCGGCGGGATCGCGCAGAATGACGGAGTCCGTTTCCAAATGCGCGGTCGTCTCGGTAAAATGGACATCATTGACACCAGCCTTGAGATCGAGTGGAACGATGTCGCGCACGACGGCAAAGTTTTGGTTGTAAATGGTGAGCGCGGGCTGAGCCGCAGAAACACCCGCGATCGTGAAGGCCCACAGAACGAAGGCGACAAGAATAGCTCGATTCATAAGTGCAAGTTAGACACGCGAACCGGCAAAACCGTAGAGGAAATTAAGACACGATATATACGGCCCATCGCGTAAGACTAACTAATTTAACAAGTCCTCGATCCGCGCTCGCAATCCAACGGGGCAGTCGGCCCGACGATAGAAGAGCGATCGGGCTCGAGAGCTGGAGGGCGGAAATTCGCCGCACATCATCTGGAAGGTCATAACTCCAAGCGCGAAGTCGTCCTCTCTCGTTCCAGGTCGCCGGTAAGATCTGCGTAGACAATCTGCCGGTGAATAATTGACTGATCCCCACGGAGGGACGCGACGTTCGTCGATCCGGCATGCGCCTTCGAAATCGATCGGACGCATCTCACCTCGCCGGGCGAAGACGTGCGAAGGTTTGCAGTCACGCCAAACCCATCCCGCGTCGTGTATTTTCGAAAGCAGCGCACCCAACTGGTTCAAGAGTTGATCTGCACGCTGCCAGGAGTGTCGGGAAGGATGGAGTCCTTTTCGAGGAATGAGTGGTCGGCCCTCAACCTTTTCCAGAACGAGATACCGATGGCCGTCCCGATCCATTTCCCGAAACACCTGCGGCACTGGAATTCCTGCGCGACGCAGGTTTTGCAAAACGGACCCTTCCCGTTTCACCCACGTATAGCCATCCTCTCCCGCCCAGGTGGTCTCGCCATGACGACGTCCTTCTTTGACGATGACAATCCGCGCCGGAGATACTGAGAGATCGATTGCTTCATAAACTCCACCTTTTCCTCTTTGGCTGATGGCGCGGTAGACGAGATAGTCCGGAGCGAGCGGGCCGCCTAACGATCGCCGCGAGACGTGCGAGGACGGTCTCGCAAATGGATCGTTGAGCCAGCGCGGCACGGCACATCCGGGGCCGCGTTTGTCCAAGTGCGACTTGCCGTCGGAGTCAGTGATTGACGCGGGACCTGCGCCGTTCTTTGAGCCGGCTCTGAAGGGACCGTAACGGTAATACACCAGACTCTTCGTGCGGTAACGCGCATCAAAAGGAATTCGCGGGCCGTCCAATCCTCGAGTAGCGATGTGCAATTCACGCGCCAGATGCACCGCTTCACCCGTTGAACGAGGATAGACGGTAAGAAATTTCCCGACTTGAGAAAACTCGGTCAGGCCGGCGTTTAATTGCGCGACGAAATCCAGATGCGCCGCGACTTTAAAAAATGCGTCGTGCCCGTCCAGAACTGGCCACGCTCGGGAGAAAACTTCATTGGCCGAAAGCGGCGTGGCGGAAAGGTGGAGCTTCCAGCCCTGAGGCGGATCGTCGAGCCGCGGTTTGCGTGAGTAGCACCAAAGACGATCGCGGTCAGGAAGGCTAGCGACGCGTTTACGCCATAGCTCTTGCAGCTCGCGCGCGATCGCGGTCAACTTACGGTGTAGACCACGTAATAGGCGAAATCAGCCAAGTGGGTCCGTGGATCCGTACATCTCTTCAGCGCGATGGCCTGCCCCTCGTTCAGTTGGAAGTCCGTCAGCTCGGCTGTGTGCGGCTCAAAATGCTTCTTCACCAAATCTTGAGCCGCGTGGTTACCATTACGGGCTTCTTTCACGAGAGTGTGAAAGAAGTTCGCATAGCCAGAATCCTTTTTGATCTGCTTCACCATCTCCTTCAATGTGTAAGGTGTGGCGGGGGCCGGATAATCGTCTGCTGCCATAAGTATTTACCTCCGATCGAATTCAATGTCGGAGCTCCGTTTCATAGCAAGCTTTTTCCGGCAGCTTAACGCCGCGGCGTCAGACGTCCCACGGCCTGGTTGAATCGCGCATCACTCCGAATATTCTCCAGGCGCGGATCAACCCGGATCCAGACGACATCCACCGAACGTTGTTCGAGCGCCTGATCGAGCCAGCGGAAAGCCCCGGGATAGTCGTGCGACGCCGCGCAAACCGTCCCCATGTCATAGGGCGAGAACTCACCCGGGCGGGCGGTTACTTCTTGAACAATGCTGTCGGCCTCGACTTTCTGCCCAGCCGCCGCATAGGCATACGCTAGCTCCAGCTTTGCCCAGCCGGTTTGATCCGAGAGCTCGACATATCTCTTAGCTGCTTCGATCGCTTCGGGAAACTGCCCCTTAAGAGCCAAAGCCTGCCCCAGAGCGGAAAAGACCGCCGCGAAGCTCGGTTCCAAAGCAATTGCACCCCGGCATTGTTCGATAGCGTTGTCGTACCGACCTGCAATCCAAAGAATCCTCGCACTGGTTACTCGGGTAATCGTTGAAAGAGGATCCAGCTTCTGCGCGGCAGCGGCTTCCTGAAGCGCTTCGTCGAAACGACCAATCTCCGCGAGGTTCCGCGCATACCAGAGATGTGCAGACGCGCTGTTCGGATTGAGCTCCAGCGCCTTGCGGTAATCGGCTTCCCCTGCCGGCCAGTTCCATTCGAAATCGGTCAGCAAGATTCCACGCGAAATCAGGCCCTCAGCGAGATTTTCATCAATCGCGAGAGCAGCTGAAACTTCCGTCCACCCTTTCGTTGCAGCAACTTTGGGAGTTATCGCTCCAATCTTACCGAGAAGGATGTAGGAATCGGCGATGCCAGTATGCCCCTGCGCGAAGCTTGGATCCTTCGCCACTGCCTGTTCAAAAAGCGCCAGGCCTTTCTGGATCGAGTCAGTCGTGCGCTGATTCAGAAAATAGCGGCCCTGCAAGTACAGGTCATAGGCTTGGGTGTCGGTCGTTGGGGCTTTGGCTAACTGCTTCGTCTCGGAAAGCTGCAGCTTGATCTGCAACGCGCTTGCGACTTTCTGCGCCACCTCGTTTTGGATGGAAAGAAAATCCTGCTCGCTCGAATCATAGCTCTGCGACCAGAGTTGGTAGCCGTTGGCGACGTCGATGAGGCGCACGTCGACTCGCACTTTATCTGGACCCCGGCTGACGCTTCCCTCCAGCACATTGCGCACGTGCAAGAGGCGACCGATTTCGCGAACATCTTCGGATTTGTGCTTAAACGCGAAGGCCGACGTTCGGGCAACGACAAACAATCCGTGAATATTCGTTAACGCGGTGAGGATTTGCTCGGTGACGCCATCGCTAAAGTATTTCTGATCTTTCTGCTCGCTCAGATCGATGAACGGCAGGACCGCGATGCTCTTTTCCGGCACGTTCGTGACCGACGACGCGCGCAGAGGAACAAAACGCTGAAAAACAAGGAACCCAAGTACCAGAAGCAGGACGCCGATGATCATGAAATCAAGCGCCCGCCCCCTGCGGTGCGCGATCGAGCCCGTCGGATCGACGTCGCTCGTTCGCTTCAATCCTTCGGGTGTGAACTCGTAGGCCCACGCGAGTAAGAACGCTACTGGCAACCCGACCACGAACAGAAGGATTACCATCCGAATGACCCAGTTCGGAATTTCGAAAAACGGAAAAACCTGCGTGGCGATCTGGATCAGCAGCCACCCGACCACGCAGTAGGCGGCAAGCACCCGGTAAACATTCCGACGCTGAAGCTCACCGAAAAAACGTTTCGGGTTCACGCTAGTTCCGCTGATCTGATGAAGCCGATTTCCTCCAAATGAGATGAGAGTACGCGGAACGAGCCAAAATCAAAACGCGCCGGCGCCGGCAATCGAGAAACGAGGTGCCGGTGCCGACACTACTTCAGGCCGCTGGCGAAGATCGTCTGGAAATGTGGACTCTCTTTTTCGCGCGCGACAATCGTCACTTCGATGTCGTCGAACCCGGCGCGTTCCAGCCATTGATGCAACTGCACCTCGCTGAAGCCAAGCCAGTGGTCGGCGTAAAGTTCCCGCGCTTTTTCGAAGCGATGACTCAACAGATCAAGCAGGACGATGCGCCCACCTTTTTTTAGAATGCGATGGGCCGCGGCAATGGCTCGCTCCGGATGGATGGCGTGGTGCAGAGCCTGACTGAAAATCGCCAGGTCGATCGAGTTCTTTTCAATCGGCGGATCCTCGATGTCGCCCAGGCGATACTCGAGATTCTTGAATCCGTGCTTTTTCGCCAGTTCCGCGCCGTACTCCACCATCTTCGGGGCGTTATCGACCGCAATCACTTTACGGGAATTTTTCGCGAGTAACTGCGCGAGTGTTCCTTCGCCAGCGCCGAGATCGGCGACGGTGAGCGGCGGAAGAAGCGCGATCAAAGTGTGAGCCAGCGCCTGCCACGATCGGCCGGGGCAATAACTGCGGCCGAAGCGGCCGGCCAGTTGGTCGAAATATTCCCGCGCCTTGTCCTGCCTTTTGCGCAGCACGATTTTGAGCGCGGTTCGGTCGCGCTTCGTCTCCGGCATCTCATGGGCGAGGACACGGGTCAGTTCACTTACCTTGGCATGCTGCCGGTCCAGTTTTTGTCCGTTCGTTAGGCCATAGTAAACGTTCTTGCCCGCGCGACGATCTTCCACGACTCCGGCCCGCTTCAGTTGGGCGAGGTGACTGGAAATACGCGACTGCCCCATGCCGAGAATGTCCTGCAATTCGGCCACAGAAAGTTCCTCCTGTTCAAGAAGGAGAAGCAGGCGCAGCCGCGTCGGGTCGGCGAGGAGGCGGAGGAAATTAATGGTTGACGCCATGGAACTTGAACACGATATATCGACGTATCATGATCGGTCAATATGTTGCTTGTTGCCGTTCACATCGTCAGGCTTCGGGTCGCGCTGGGCAGCCATCCTGCTCTCCACGCTCCTTTGAAGCCTGAGCCCTGAAACCTGAACCCTGTCTTCTCTATGCTTCGTCGTTTCATCTTTTCCTCCGAATCCGTTGGCGAAGGCCACCCCGATAAAGTTTGCGACACCATTTCCGACGCCGTCCTCGATGCCTGCCTGCAACAGGATCCGACCAGCCGCGTCGCCTGTGAGACTTTCGCGAAAAGTCACACCGTTATCGTCGGCGGCGAGATCACCATTCCAAATCTACCGAACGGGCAGTCGCTCGAGTCGGTCGTGCCGATCGACGAAATCGTGCGCAACGCCGTCCGGGAAATTGGTTACGTCAACGACGACGATGTCTTTCATGCCGACAAAATCGGAATTCAAAACATCATCACTCGGCAAAGTCCGGACATCGCGCAGGGCGTAAACGCGAGTGACGCAGAGGGCAAAGGCCATGCAGAACAAGGTGCGGGCGATCAGGGTTTAATGTTCGGTTTTGCCTGCGACGAAACTCCGGAATTAATGCCGGCGCCGATCATGTTCGCCCATCGGCTTGGGCGCGAGCTGACCCGGATCCGCAAAGCCGGCAAGGTGCGATGGCTCCGGCCCGACGCCAAATCGCAAGTCTCAGTCATTTATGAAGGGGGCAAGCCGGTTGGCATCGCCAACGTGGTCGTCTCCACCCAGCACACTCCGGATGTGAAGCACTCTGAGATCTGCAGCTTCATTACCGAAGAAGTGATCCGGAAGGTTTTGCCTAACGAAATGTTGACCGCGGAAACCAAGTATCTCATCAATCCCACGGGTAGCTTTGTCATCGGCGGTCCGGAAGGCGATACCGGTCTGACCGGACGCAAGATTATCGTCGACAGCTACGGCGGCTGGGGCCGGCACGGGGGTGGCGCCTTTTCCGGTAAGGACCCAACCAAAGTCGATCGCAGCGCCGCCTACATGGCGCGTTGGGTGGCGAAAAATGTCGTCGCGTCGGGTTTGGCGAAGCGCTGTGAAATCCAGTTCGCCTACGCCATCGGTTATCCAAACCCGGTCAGCATGAACATCAATACGTTCGAGACCAACGCCGTTTCCGAAGAAGCCATCGAGCGCGCCGTCAACGGACTCTTCTCTTTCAAGCCGGCAGACATCATTCAACAGCTCGATCTCCTCCGACCGATCTATTCAAAGACGACAAATTACGGACATTTCGGTAAGGATGATCCTGAGATCACTTGGGAACGGACTGATAAGGCGGCAGAGCTAAAGAAAGCAGCCAGCTAGGCTGAAACCTGAAACCCTTTTAACGAATTTATGAGCACAAAGACCATCACGAAGACTCAGACTAACGATTATAAGATTCGCGACATCACTCTCGCCGACTGGGGCCGTAAGGAAATTTCCATCGCCGAGAAGGAAATGCCGGGTCTCATGGCCATCCGTGAGAAATATGCCCCGGGCAAGCCGCTGCAAGGCGTGCGAGTCACCGGTTCTCTCCATATGACGATCCAGACCGCCGTCTTGATCGAAACACTGGTCGCGCTGGGCGCCAGCGTCCGCTGGGCGAGTTGTAATATCTTTTCAACCCAGGATCACGCCGCGGCCGCGATCGCAAAAGCCGGCGTGCCCGTCTTCGCGTGGAAGGGTGAAACTCTTGAGGAATATTGGTGGTGCACCAATCAGGCGCTCTCGTTTCCGGAGGGCAAGGGCCCGCAGCTCGTAGTCGATGATGGCGGCGACGTCACCCTTCTGATCCACAAAGGTTATCAACTGGAAGACGGCGGCGAATGGGCGAGATCGGCCTCCCAAAACAAGGAGGAACAGGTGATCAAAGATCTGCTCCTCGAGGTGCAGCGTGAGAATCCGTTTCGCTGGCATGAGATGGTGAAGGAATGGCGTGGCGTCTCGGAAGAGACGACGACCGGCGTGCATCGGCTCTACAAAATGCAGCAGCAAAATCAGCTGCTCGTTCCCGCAATTAACGTCAATGACTCCGTCACAAAATCGAAATTCGACAACCTTTACGGTTGTCGCCACTCGTTAGTCGACGGCTTGAATCGCGCTCTCGATGTCATGATCGCCGGTAAGGTGGCAGTCATCTGCGGTTATGGCGATGTCGGCAAAGGCTGCGCGCAATCGCTCCGTGGCCAGGGCGCCCGGGTCGTTATCACCGAAATCGACCCGATCAATGCTTTGCAGGCCGCCATGGAAGGCTACGAGGTCACGACCATCGAAGAAACGTTAGGTCGGGGCGACATTTACGTGACCACGACAGGTAATGTCGATGTAATCACCCTCGCTCACATGGAGCGGATGAAAGACCAGGCGATCGTCGCCAATATTGGCCATTTTGATAATGAAATTCAGGTCGATCCGCTCAACGAACGCCAAGACGTCAAGCGCACGAACATCAAGCCACAGGTCGACAAGTACACATTCCCGGATGGGCATGAGATCTTCATGCTCGCGGAAGGCCGCCTTGTTAACCTGGGTTGCGCCACTGGCCATCCAAGCTTTGTCATGTCGAATTCATTCTCCAACCAGGTGCTCGCCCAGCTTGATCTTTGGAAGAACAAAGACAGTTACAAGGTCGGGGTCTATGTCCTGAGCAAGGAACTCGACGAGGAAGTAGCACGCCTTCACCTGCAAAAGATTGGCGTGAAACTAACCAAGCTCACCGCGAAGCAAGCTGAGTATCTCGGCGTGCCCGTGCAAGGTCCCTACAAATCCGAGCATTACCGGTATTGATCCCTTCAACTTGAAGGTCGGGTCAGGCGCACGCGCAGTCACCGCGCCCTGTTCTCGTTAGGGCAAGTGCACTGCCGGCAAAAAGTAGAACAGGATGCCGATAATCACGTAGACCGAGAGAAGCTGGACGCCTTCGAGCCAGTTGCTTTCCCCGTCGCCGCTGATTTGCCCGACGATCCAGACCGAGAGGACAATGGACACGATTTCCGGAAGGGAAAACTCCAGCGTCATTGGATCGCCCATGAGGTAAGAGGAAAAGACCAGCACGGGGGTGACAAAGAGCGCCATCTGCAAGCTCGAACCCGTCGCGATCGTCAAACTCAAATCCATCTTGTTCTTCCACGCAGCCCAGACCGCCGTGGAATGCTCCGCCGCATTGCCGACCAACGCGACGACCACCACGCCAACAAAGGTCTCAGTCAAACCGAGGCTATGGCGCGCCACCTCGATGGAGCCGACCAGAAATTCACTCAGCCACGCGATCAGAGCGGTCGCGACGGCCAATGCGGTGATCGATTGCCAGAGCGGCCAGTGCGCGTCCTCCGCCACTTCTTCCTGGGCCGGGCCGGCAAAGAGTTCTCGATGAGTAACCAAATGGAACAAGAGCGAACAGAAATACGTGAGAAACAAAACGCAGACGATGGCGAACGAAAGGCTCTGCTCCGCGTCCTCCGTCCACGCTCGAGCGGCCGCGCGATGAAAAACAGTTGGAACCATCAGAGCAATCGCGCCCAAGCCTAACGACGTCGCCGAAATACGCGCCGCGGTCTGGTTGAAGGTTTGCTTTGGATAACGCAACCCGCCGACCAAAATCGATGCACCGAGCACGAGCAACAGGTTGCCAATGATCGACCCGGTCAGCGATGCCTTGACGACACCGGTGAGTCCCTTGTTCAACGCGACGAGCGCGATAATCAGCTCAGCGGCGTTTCCGAACGTCGCGTTGAGAAAACCTCCGATCCCTGCACCGGAACGCGACGCCAGTTGTTCAGTCGCGCGTCCCATCCATCCAGCCAGGGGCACGATCGCGATCGCAGCGAAAATAAAAAGCGCCGTGTCGTTCCGCCACGCGGGAACGAAGCGGATCGCGATCGCCACTGGTATGGCGAGAAGCAGGCAATCGAGCGGCGTCAGAGACCAACCATCGTGACGGGTGCGCGCCATGCCTCATTGGAGCGTTTTTGCGCTCCCTGCTCAAGCAACTTCAGTTTTATCCCGAGGTTCGCTTGCCTGGTTGCAGCACGTGGGCCCGGACATACGAAAGCATGTCCCTCCGGAGGGACGCGCATCCGCGCGTCCCATCTCACGTGAGGAACAGGGCTTCCTTAAGGCGTGAATTTGTAGATTGCGCCTTCACCGTCATCTCCTCCATGCACGGTCGCGCCGAAGAAGGTGCCGTCGCCAGCAGAAACCATCCCGGCGTACGGAAACGCTCCGTCGGGCGGGCCTTGAAAGCTATGCGGTATGCTCTCGATCAACGTTCCACGAGCGAGTTTGAAGATCGTGCCACTGCCCGATCCACCCTCGCTCGTTGTCCCGTAAAGGTTTCCGCTCGAGTCAAAGACGAGATTGCTGATGGAACTGTTTCCGTCACTTCCCGTCCCGAAACTGTAGAGCACTCTTTCATTCCACTCCCCGACACCGGTGGGCGACAACCTATAGACAGTACCCACATCATTTGCTCCGCCGTAGTAAGTCGTGCCGTAGATATTGCCACCGCCGTCAAAAAGCAAAGCGCCATACGGGAAAACCCCGTCCGGCTCGCCTTGGAATGAATAAAGGGTCTTGAAATCCCATTCGCCCGACTGCGTCGGCGTTAACTCGAAGACTGTGCCGGCACCATGAACGCCACCAGTCGTGGCTGCGCCATAGAGGTGCCCGCCGCGAAGAACCATTTTACCGGCCGAACCGGATGAGCCATCGGCCCCACCAGTGAAAGTGTGAATGACTTTTGTTGCCCAACCACCATTCGGTTTGGGATGCAAGGCATAGATAGTTCCCAAACCGTTTGCTCCGCCGGTGGGTGTCATTCCATAAACGTTACCTTGCTTGTCCAACTCCACCCTCGCTCCCGGTCCTGAGCCATCGACTCCTCCAGTGAAAGCATGAATCACACTCTGAGTATAAGTGCTTCCCGACTTTGTAAGCTTATAAGTAACGCCACATCCACCTTCGCAACTCCCTGACCCACCAGTCACCGCCGTCCCGTAAAGGTTCCCCGCCGCGTCGAGAGTTACGCCTTTATAAGGCTCGCCTCCATCCCGACCTCCCGTGAAGCTATAAAGAACGGTGTGCACCCAACTTCCACCGACATTAGATAATTGCCAGACCGTACCACCGCCAGACTCGCCGCCCAGGACGGACGTACCGTAAAGATTTCCGGCCGCGTCGATCGCTACATCGGTGTCCGTGTACTCTCCGTCTTCGTCACCCGCAAAACTGTAGATAATTTCTGTCGTACTTGCCTGGAGCCCGACCGCGCAGAAAAAAAGCAGGAACAACCCAACCAGATCTCCGAGGAGAAATGGCACTCTTAAACGTCGCCAATATCGCGACGAAGTCGCTATTTCGCCTTCAAGTTGACTGCATTTCGTGCCGTTCAAGCCAAGTACGTTCATCGGTGTGTTCATCCCGGGCGCATAGCAAAAAACATGGCCGATGAGAAGCAAAAAATAGTTTCGTTAGGCCCTCGAAGCTCATTAATAGCGATAATTCGAGGACAGTTGAAAGGCGTTTCGGACTAACTCGATCTTCGGTGCCTCGCCTGCCGCGATCATAACTTCAACAACATCAAAGCGAAAAAAGATGTCAGGATTGCCGAGCAAACGCAGCCAGGCTAGAGCGCCCATCGAAATGCGGCGCTCCTTCTGTGTGTTAACCGCCTCGAGCGGCCGCCCGAAGTCCTCTCGGGTTCGCGTTTTCACCTCGACGAAAACGAGGGTATCGCGGTCGCGGCAGACCAAGTCGATTTCCCCACCAGTGCGTCCGCGGAAGTTGCGGTAAAGGATCTTAAACCCCTGCCGTCGCAGATATTGCGCCGCCAGTTTTTCGCCCCGTGCTCCTAGCTGCAAGTGTTCAGCATTCGAACGCAAAATACGGCTCCGCCAGCGCTTCAGGGAGGGCTTGATTGAGTCAAAAAAATGCGCGGCCATCGGAGGAGGCAAACAGGATTACCAGCATCGACAGGATTGGGAAAGAAAGGATGGAGGTTCGCTCCGAAAATTCCGCTAATCCTGTGAGTCCCCGGCGAAATTGCCCGCCTTCGTTAGGCAGCCAATTTGCGCGAACGCGAAAAGAGGCTGCGCGACCGGTTCAAATGACCGTCGGTGAATTGGACAGGGGCCGTGTTGATGGAGTTTGAGGAGATGCAGCTCAGTCCCGTAGCCTTTGTGTTGACTGAAACAATATTCGGGAAAACGTGCACAAAAATCCCGCATCAAAGCGTCGCGCGTCACTTTCGCGATGACGCTGGCAGCCGCAATACTCAGGCTGAGGCAATCGCCATCGACCAACGCAGTCTGCGGAAACGGGAACGGGAAAACGGGCAGTCCGTCGATCAAGACGTGCTCCGGTGAAATCGTCAGGCCGGCGACCGCAATGCGCATCGCTTCATGGGCGGCGCGCAGGATATTGATCCGATCGATCTCGACCGAATCCACGATGCCAACCGCCCAGACAACCTCAGAGTGGTTGGTCAGATATCGAAAGATCTTTTCGCGCGATTCGGGTGCGAGCTGCTTGGAATCGTTCAGCTTCCGGTGGCGAAAACGTTCCGGCAGAATGGCGGCCGCTGCCACCACCGGTCCGGCGAGGGCGCCGCGGCCGGCTTCATCGATACCGGCAATGCGTCCGATGCCTAACGACGAGCGAAGTTTCTTTTCGTGCCGGAATCCGCAGCGGCGATACATCCCGCAGCACCCTAGCAAAAGGACCTGCGCGGCGAAAATGCAAATGTGAATCGTGACTGGTGATCAGCGAATAGCGGATTCACCAATCACTGATCGCCATCCAGCAGCCCTTGCTACTCCCGGATTGCAGTCGCTTCCTTGCCCTGGCGACTGCGCAGATAATTCAGTTTGGCGCGTCGGGCGCGACCTTGCTTTTCCACCTCCACCTTGGCGATGCGTGGAGAATGCACCGGAAAAACACGTTCCACACCCTCGCCGTAGGAGATGCGACGGACCGTAAAAGTCTGATTCAGGCCGGTCCCTTTGCGGCCAATCACGATACCCGAGAAAATCTGAATGCGCTCCTTATCTCCTTCGCGCACACGGGTATGCACGCGCACTCCGTCGCCCACTTTGAATTTCGTCACGTCGGTCTTTTGCTGTTCTTGGGCGAGAGTATCAATGATGTTCATAATGGGCGCTCCTGCTGTGAAAATGGGGCTCAGTATGTAGCGCGGGTGCGACAGATTGTAAAGGGCCCCAGCCACATCGAGGGACAGGCCCATACCGTCCGTCTTTTTTGAAATGGGACCGGCGGATTTTGTCCTTCCACGGCTGGTTGTGCTTTCGGGCACGGCCATTATAATCACCGCTGCGCCGCGCCCGTAGCTCAACTGGATAGAGTGACGGCCTCCGAAGCCGTAGGTTGCGCGTTCGAGCCGCGCCGGGCGCACAGGATCCAGCGATCGGAGGTCAGAAGTCGGCGAGGAGCGGACCTGTCAGTCCCCAGCCTACTTATTTTCCCGCGCTACCTGAAGCGAGTTGAAGAAGGCGTCGGTCTTCTCGCTGTCGCGATTGAAAATCGCCAGACTCGTGATCGGCCCGCCACTCGACAATTTTCGGCCCGACAGCTTGGTCAGCTTTTTGTCGGCGGCCGTTTGAATTTCCAAATCGTAGCTGTCTGCCCCAGTAAGTGTAACTGTCACGATCACGCCGGAATCGGTCATAGGAACACCGGAATCTGTCTTATCGGCGCCAGAACCGTCATAGATCTGGTAATTCTCTTTCCCCTCGTAATAACCGAACTCAAAAACCGCGTCTTTGTTGTAATCAGCCGGTGAATCCGTCGCGTTTCCGGTGCGCAAGGTCAGCCCAATCGATCCGGTGGAGGGATCGTCGTTCTCAAATTTCTTTTCGATCTTTCCATTTTCCATCATGAAGGAAAAGGAATCACCGACTGCGAGAGCTTCCTTGAAGCTGCGATAAGCGACTGCCTGTTCGAAACCGGTGCCGTTGGCGAAAAGACCCCAAGCTTTGCCATTCTTGGCAATCCCATTGAGATCCTTGTTGTTGTCCGCGGTCGCGACAAAGAATCCAGAGTGGCGATTCTCGTCGTTTCCTTCGTTAGTCACTTTCCATTCTCCGAAGCCGCTCCCGCCGTTTTTCCCGCTGTCGAAGCCGCCGTTGTAGGCTTCCTGGCTGGCATCGTCTTCCGCAATGTTCGTTTGGTCTGCCCTAACGAACAGAGGAATGAAAACGAGAACGACAGCAAGGTTAAGAGCAAGAGTTCTCATAAGTTTGAAAGCGCAACTTCAACCTTTACCGCACCTGAACTCAAGCCGGAAATGAGGAAGCGACCCAGGACAAGGAAGAGAATTACGACCGGGATGGAAACGAGGAGCGCGCCGGCCGCGTAAAGGCCCCATTGGGTGCTCATGTTTGACTGAAACATCTTCAAACCGAGCGGGAGGGTAAAAATCTCCACATCCTGGAGGACAAGGGCGGCGACGACGTATTCGTTCCACGCTGTCATGAAAGAAAAGAGCGCCGTGATCACGATGGCGGGCGCAGAAAGCGGTAGGACGATGCGATAGAATGCCTGCCAACGCGTGCAACCATCGATCCCCGCGGCTTCTTCGAGCGAGAGCGGAATCGTGTCGTAGTAACCTTTCAACTGCCAGATGCAAAATGGCAGCGCGGTCGCGGTGTAGATTATGATGACCCCGAGATAGGAATTGATCAGGCCAAGTTTGATCAGGATTAGATAAAGCGGAAGGAGCAACATCGTGGCCGGAAACATCTGCGTGACGAGTAAGCCGTTGAGGGTGGAGCTGCGGCCAAGAAATCGAAAACGCGAGAGTGCGTAGCCCGCGGTGGAGGCAAGCGCGACTCCGGTGATTGTCACCGCGATGGCGATGAGGAGGGAATTGCCCAGCCAGCGCAAAAACAATGTGTCGAAGATGAGTGTGTGAAAATTGGCAAGGGTCGCGCCCTGCGGAATGAACGCGAGCGAGGAGGACAGCAACTGGTCCCCGGGTCGAAGCGCAATCGTGACGATGCGGCTGATCGGATAAAGCGCGAAAGCGGTGAAAACGAAAAGCGCGAGATAGCTCAACGCCATCCGCGCGCCGCGTGAGAGCGACGGGCGCGATTCGGCTGCGGGAACGGGCGAGCGGCGCGACATCAGGCAGGAACTCCTTTGACCACGACCCGCATTCCATCGGTCGAGATGATCGTTACCGCTGTTTCCGGCGCGATGAACTCCCCTTCCGTCACAACATCGACGACATGATTCTCAAACTCCGCTTTCCCGCTCGGGCGAAGAATAGTGAGCGAGCGGCCGCGCATTCCAGGCGCGAGCGGTAACGCAGTTGTAAAGGAGCGCGGTGTCCCCGCTAACGACGGACCGGGCGGATTGGTGGTAGAGAGAACAAAACGCCGATACATGCTCGTCTGCGGCAAATAGCGGGCGAGAATGGCGATCGTCACCGCGGCGGCAACAAAGGTTAGAAGCAGGTTGAGCAGCGGCATTCTCAACATCTCGCCGGTCGGGAAAGATTTTTCTCCAGGGTAGTGATCGACCATTGCCCAAAGAAGCGACCAGAAAATCAGAAGCGCGCCGACAACTCCAAAAACAATTGTCGAGTGCGCGAAAAACAAAATTTCGACGAGCACGAGGACAAATCCGAGAACGAAAAGCACGACCACTTCCCACCCGGCTAGCCCAGCGAGATAATGTCCCAGAAAAAAGAGGGCAAAGCAGATTGCCGAAAGGATGCCCGGCAAGCTGACTCCCGGGAGTTTGAATTCGAGGTAGGCGCCAAGAATTCCGCCTAACAATAGGAGGGGCGCGAGCGCGGTGAGCCAGAAAGCCAGTTGTTCAAAACCGCTCGGTTCAAACTGGACGACGTTACCTTTCAATTGTGCCTTGCGCAGGAAATCGTCGAGCGAGTCTGCGATATCATCGGCCAGAACGGGTTTACCGTTGATCTTCTCGGCCGCTTCCTGGGCGTTGAGGGTCAAGAGCGTTCCTTTGGGGTGCAAAACGCGGTCGGCAATTTTGACTTCTTTCTCCTTGTTCATGAACGCTTCGCCGACGTCGGGATTGTGGCCGTTACGGAGTGCGGTCCCGCGGACCAGCGCCGACCAGTAGGAAATCGTTTTTTCCTTTAGCGTCGCAGGCAGATCTTCGCCCGTCGAAAGAACCGGAGCAGCCGCGCCGATCGCGCTCACCGGCGCCATGTAAATGTGTTTGGTGGAAAGCGCGATGAGCGCGCCGGCTGAGCCCGCGTTGGAATTGATGTAGGTGTAAGTCGGAATGGTGGCGCGATTGAGGATCCCGCTAATTTCCTCTGCCGAATCGAGCCGGCCCCCGTATGTGTCCATGTCGAAAACCAGCGCGACCGCACCGGCGCGTTCCGCGGTTTTTTGAGCGCGGCGAAGAAATAGGGCGAGCGAGGGCGAAATCTCTCCCTTCAATGGAATGACAACGACGTCGCCCCGGCTGATCGCGACGTCGCGCCCTGCCGCCGTGCCTAACGAAAGAACAGCGGCGAGAAAGCAGATCAATAAACGGGACAACTGGCGCTTCATAACAAGATCATTTGGAGGCCTCAGGGCGCTGCGTTAATCTGACAGTGTTCCGCCATCCTCACGAGAAAAAATAGCGCTCAATGGGAACGATCCCAACCCACACCATAGAACAGATTGCGGCCGCGAATGACATCGTGGAAGTGATTGGATCCTACTTTCCGCTCAAGCGCGCCGGCGCGAGTTACCGGGCGCTCTGTCCTTTCCACCAGGAAAAAACGCCATCGTTCCACGTCAATCCAGCGCGGCAATCATTCCACTGCTTCGGCTGCGGCGTCGGCGGAAGCGTTTTCCGATTCGTGATGGATTACGAGCACGTCGATTTCCCGACCTCGGTCCGTCGACTCGCAGCTCGCGCGGGGATCCCGGTCGTAGAGGAGCGCAGCAGCAGCACTGCGGACGATCGCCAGCATGAGGCGCGGCGCACCTTACTGAAGTTGCACGCGGAAGCGACGGAATGGTTTCACGAAAACCTGTTGAAGCGAGATGTGGCCAAATCAGCGCGGGAATATCTGAAGAAACGAGGCCTAACGAACGAGGTGGCAAAATCGTGGCAGCTTGGCTTCGCGCCGGATAGTTGGGATGCCTGTCTGAAATGGGCGCTCGGTGCCGGATACAAGCGCGGGACGATCTTGCAGAGCGGCCTCGTCAAGCTGCGCGACGAAGAGCGGCCTGAGAGCGAGATTTACGATCGTTTTCGCGGACGCCTAATCTTCCCGATCTGCAACGATATCGGTGAAGTAATCGCGTTCAGTGGACGCATCCTAACGAACGACACGCAGACCGCCAAATACCTCAACTCACCGGAGACGCCGCTCTTTCGCAAGGGCAGCATTCTGTTTGGCCTGCACAAGACAAAGCGCGGTTTGATCGACGCGGACTGCGCCATTGTCTGCGAAGGGCAGTTCGATCTGATCGCGCTCTTCGAGGCGGGATTGACCAATGTGGTCGCGCCACAAGGAACCGCCTTCACCGAAGGTCAGGCCCGGATCCTGAAACGTTACGTCAACGAAGTCGTGCTTTGTTTCGATGCCGATGCCGCCGGGCAGAAGGCGGCCGAACGATCGCTCGAATCGCTTCTCGAAAACGGACTTGTTGTTCGCGTGGCTGAGATGCCTCTGGGTGAGGATCCCGACTCGTTGGTCCGAAAAGAAGGCGCGGAAAAGTTTGGTGCCCGGGTTGCGGCTGCGCGAGACTTTTTCGACTTTTGGATTGAGCGTCAGACTGCCGCGACGGACCTCACGAACTTGAGCGCGAAAATGCAGCTCGCCCGCCAACTGGCGGAGACGGTTGCGCGCGTGCATGAACCGCTCATGCGGAACGAAGTGATCAACCGGGTGGCCGCCCGACTCGGAATTGGCGCTTCGGATTTCACTGCGCTTTTGCCGAAGCAGCAGCGCAGCAGCAGAACTCCCGAGACACGTTCGATCCAGGTCGGCCCTGCGCCCCGCCATGAGATTGCAATGCTTTGCCTTCTTGCCCTGCGCGATGTCGCATCTCGAAATTTTCTTCTCGCGCAGGATTGGCGGGAGGTGCTGACGGAGACACCGGGGAGCGAAATGCTGGGCACAATCCTCGACAGCGATCTGCATCCCGATGATGCCGCTTCGCTCAATCGATTCATGTCTTCGCTCCCGGCCGCCGACGAGTCGTTAGTCTCGGCCTGGCTCCTGCAAAAAATGCCGCCCAATGCCGAAGAGGTCGCGCGTGACTGGTGGCGCGGTCTGCGACAGCCGGTTCTGCGCCGGCGTCTGCAGGCCGCCGAGAGCCGATTGAAGCTCCCGCAGCTCAGCGCTGGCGAGGTTGTGACGTTGCAAAAACAAGTTGTTGACCTGCGCGGCCAACTCGATCAGCTTTCCCAGCTTTCGCCTAAGGCACTGGAGTCCTGAAGAGGGTGATGGAATATGGCTAGCGCAAATCCTGCTATTTCGACCTAACGCTCAACAATCCTCGTTTTGGCAAAAAAATCGAAAACCTCCAGCCGATCGAAGAAGCCGCCCAAACCGGCTGCGCAGAAACCAAAAAAGCGCGGTCGCCCACCCAAAATCAAGGCCACTGCCAAGGCCAAGCCGCACAAAGTCGTTAGCGAAAAGCCCGCAGTGAGCGCACCGGGCGCGCCCGTTAAAAGGGGACGCGGTCGTCCGCGCAAGGTGGTTTCCGAAGAGGCACCTCCGCCTAAGCGCGGCCGTGGCCGGCCGCCCAAGAAAAAGGACTCGGCCGCTCTGGTCTCGAGCAAAAACGGATCGAACGGGAGTCAGCATGAAGGACATGTTGGGTCCAATGGCGAGGCGCCTGCGGTTTCGGCCGGCGCAACCCAGGCCCGCATCCGCGAGCTGATCAAGCTCGCCAAGGAACAGGGCTATCTGACTTTCGATGATCTAAACGAAGCGTTACCGCCCGAACTGACCGACCCCGACGAGCTCGATCTGATCTTGATGCGGCTGCGAAAGCTCGAGATCGACATCATCGAAGCGTCGGAGGTAGATCGTTACAAAGACGTCAAAAAGGATTCCGACGAAGGGGACGAAGAGAAGCCGGAAACGAAACTCGACATCCTCGATGACCCCGTTCGGATGTACTTAAAGCAGATGGGGCAGGTTCCACTGCTCACACGCGAGCAGGAAGTTGAAATTTCCAAACGCATCGAGGAAGCCGAGACAATGGTTGCCGGCCAGATCAACCGCTTCGGCTTCGTTGCGCCGGCCCATCTGGCCCTGGCCGCGAAGCTGATCGAAGGAGGCGAGCGTTTCGATCGCGTGATTCTCGACAAGAAAATCGAGAGTCGCGAGCGCTACATGAAGATGCTCCCGCGCCTTTGCAAAAAGGTCCAACAGATGAGCGGCGAACTGGGTCGCGAATACGAACGGATTACCCGATCAGCTCATCGCGATTCGTCGAAACTGCAGAAGTTCGAGAAATCGTGCGCCAAACTGCAGAGCCTCTATCCCCAGTTCTTTTACAAACAACGCGTCATCGAGGAATTCGTCCATTTGGCCGACCAGCACTACGCGTTTTTGCGCACCATCCAGGAGGAGATGACAAAGCGTCCGAAGCGCGGGGGACAAAATCTCCACACGAAACGACTGCGCGAAATCGAAACTGCACTCTGGCTTTCGCCTTCCGAATTTCACGATCGTTACCAGGAATTGCGCGGGTGGCTTCGGAAAGCGCTCCGGGCCAAGACCGAAATGATCGAAGCGAACCTGCGCCTCGTCATTTCCATCGCCAAAAAATATACCAATCGCGGCCTCTCGTTCCTCGACCTGATCCAGGAAGGCAATATGGGCCTGATGAAAGCGGTCGAAAAATTCGAATACCGCCGCGGTTATAAATTTTCGACGTACGCGACCTGGTGGATTCGCCAAGCGATCACGCGTTCGATTGCCGACCAGGCCCGCACCATCCGCATTCCGGTGCACATGATCGAGACGATCAACAAGCTCATGCGGGTGCAGAAACAACTTCTTCAGGAATACGGTCGTGAGCCAACTCCGGAGGAAGTGGCCGAGGAAATTCTCCTGCCGGTCGATCGCGTGCGCGCCGTCCTGAAAATGGCGCAGCAACCGATTTCACTGCAAGCGCCGGTCGGCGAAAGCGAGGAGACTAATTTCGGCGATTTCATCGAGGACAAAGGCGCCGATAACCCGAGCGACATGACCGCGATTGCGCTCTTGAAAGAAAAGATCAAGGACGTCCTCGAGACGTTAACGGATCGTGAACGTCAAGTGCTCGAACAGCGTTTCGGGCTGGTCGATGGCTACAGCCGGACGCTCGAAGAAGTTGGGCGTCAATTCCGGGTAACGCGCGAGCGCATTCGTCAAATCGAAGCGAAAGCACTGCGCAAGATGCGTCACCCGACGAGAATCCGGCAGCTTGAGGGTTTCCTCGAAGCTGCCGATCTCCAAACAGCACCGCCTGCCGCTGCCGCGACCTAACGGCCCTTAATGGGGATGGTGGTGTACGACGTGGTGCCCGCGGTGGGCAACCACTGGCCGATAGACGACCCGTGTGCCGAAGCGATACGGATAATAGCCATACGAATACGGATAACCGTAAGCGTATGGATACGCGTAACCATACGGATAATATCCGGGATACCCGTAGCCATAGCCGTATCCGATCGGGAACCCAATACCGATTCCCACGCTGACATGCGCCTCAGACTTGGGGGCGGAAACAAAAGTCAACGCCCCAGCGGCGACTGCGATTAGAAGAAACTTTTTCCAGTTCATTTGTTATCTCCTTTTTATTTAAATGACATGAATTGAGACGCGGGGGTTCAGCGGATATTCAAAATATTTATTCGCCCCAGCGCGGGTAACCGGTAACGAGCAAATCGCGCCCGAGCTGCTCGTGGCGAACTCCTTCAAGACGTGCTCCTTGCAAAGTGGACGCCGCCCCCTTCCCTCCGACAGCTACGACGGGGCCGCCAGTCATGATTGGCGCAAGGTAGAACTGCACACGGTCCACCAAATGAGCGTCAAAGGCCTGGCCCAAGATCTCGCCGCCGCCTTCAATCAGGACGCTTGTGATTTCCCGGCGTCCTAACTCGGCGAGCACTTGGGAGAGCGGTTTTTTCTTGAATACCAATGTCTTTTCCGCAAATCGATCGCTGAAAAGATGAGACGATCGCGGGAGGTTTCCAGAACCCGAAAGGACGACCCTCCACGGTTGCCTCGCGTTTTTCGATCCACGAACAGTCAGGCGCGGATTGTCCTGACGTAATGTTTCGGCCCCGATAATGATCGCATCCACTTCCGCCCGGAGTTGCCGCGCGTGTCGTCGCGCCGCCGGACTGGTCAGCCAGCGGTCTTCGTTAGGTGATCTCGTCAGCCGGCCGTCCAGACTCATCCCGCATTTTGCGATGACGAACGGTTTGCCCGTTACGATCCATTTGTTGAAGGCTTCGTTCAGCCGAGCGCATTCCTTTTCCAGAACGCCAGCGGCCACGTTGATTCCGGCTGCGCGGAGTTCCTCAATCCCACGTCCACTGTGCAAGCGATTTGGATCCGTCGCTCCAATCACCACCCGCCCGACCCCGGCCCTAACGATCGCTTGCGTGCAAGGCGGGGTGCGGCCAGTCGTCGAACACGGTTCGAGAGTTACATACAACGTCGCCGTTCGGAGGGACGTCCGAGGCGCAGCAGCGAGACACTCAATCTCAGCGTGCGGCAAGCCGGTGGCCCGATGATAACCGCTCGCCGCGATCCGACCGCGCTGAACTAGAATTGCACCGACGGCAGGGTTCGGGCTGACGCATCCCACGCCTCTTCGCGCCTCAGCCAGCGCTGCCCACATGAACGTTTCGTCCGCCGAACTTGGCATTTCTGCCGCACCTTAGCCAGCCACGTGAGCGCTCGCAAAAGATTCCACGGAATTTCGAAAACTTGGTCTCCCTTCAGAGTAACATTTTGGCGCAGTCAGAGTCCGTTGGATCCGCAGCTATATGCGCCTTCTTGGCACAATCGTCTAGCCAATATTCCAACCATAAATCCAACGTAACTATTTCATATCTCGCGAGTTATTTTCTTGTTGATAGCGAGGCGCCGTGGCTGGCATCGAACAAGCTAAAACAACGCACCACAGTAAAACATTCATCAGAAAGGACAATCGTTATGAGTTTAATTCGTTATCAATCTCCGGAGCTATCGACCTGGCCTTCTTTTGATCGCTGGATCGATTTGCGCGATGAGATGAACAGTTTGTTCGAGCTGCCGACGATGGGTAATTTGACCCGCCAGGCGCAGCTCTTCAGCGGCTGGACGCCAGCCCTCGATCTGTATCAGGACAACGACAACGTTATCGCCACGGTCGAACTGCCCGGCATGCGCAAGGAGGACATCGACATTTCCCTGCGCGATGGCGTGCTGACGATTGCCGGCGAGCGTCAAAGTTCGTTAGGCGAAGGTGAGAACGCGGAACGCACCGAGCGTTTCAGCGGCAAATTCCGTCGCAGCATCACTCTGCCAAGCCGGGTTGATGCGGGCAAAGTCAGCGCCTCCTACAAGGACGGCATCCTAACGGTCACTCTTCCGAAGGCGGAAGAAGCAAAGCCAAAGAAAGTCGAAGTCACCATCGAATAATCAACGCCGGCGGGATCATTCTGCCGGCTCCGAATCAAGAGAAAGGAATTTTATGACCAACAACTTAGTCCGTGAAAATAACGGCAGCAGCGCGACGCGGCGGGAGAGCGAAAAATTCGTCACTCCTCCGGCCAGCATTCGCGAGACTGCGGATGGTTACACTCTGGACCTGGAAATGCCCGGTGTGAGCAAGGACGGCCTCGAGATCTCAATCGAAAAAAATGAGCTCTCGATCGTCGGCCGGCGCTCGACCGCCACTCCACAGGGAACGCTCCTCCATCGCGAATCGCGGCCGCACAATTATCGCCGCACGTTCGAGATCGATCCGTCGATCGAAAGCGGCAAAATCGCAGCGCGAATGAATCAAGGAGTTGTGACTCTCATTCTGCCGAAGGCCGAAGAAGTTAAGCCGCGCAAAATCATGGTTTCCTAATCGCAAATTAGGTTAGCTGAACACAGGCCGCGGACCGCAAGGTTCGCGGCCTTTTCATTGTTTGTGGACCGCGTCTCCGACGCGGCGGGGGTATGAGGATCAATGACAAGTTGTGGCCATCAATCAAAGCGGAGCTAAAGCCTTCGCACCCAAAGCCGAAGAGCCAGAAAATTTGGGCTTGCCGAGCCATCATGTTCACGCGAACATGCAGCTCACGTGCAACCTCAATACCATCGAAAGGAATCCAAAATGACCCAGTCCCTGCTTCCCAAACCAACCCATCTCAACGGTGAACTTCGTTCTTCTGCCAAAAAACCTGAGTCAGATCGCAACGGCGCCGCCAGCAAAAAAAAGACAGACGTTTTTCCCTTGGCGAAAAGTGATCCACCGACTTACCTAGAGAACCCGACTATGGGGAAGAATCCGACTATGGCGACAAAAACTGGTGCTGCTGACGAAAAGACCCCCTCTGCCGACAACAAAATGGTGGCAGCTCGCAATAAGAATCTCGATCTCGCTCTGCAACAAATCGCCAAGGATTACGGCGACGGCGCGATCATGCGCCTTGGAGACGAGAAGATTGTCGACATCGAAGTCATCCCAACCGGCAATATCTTGATCGATCGCGCCCTCGGCGTTGGTGGATTTCCTCGCGGACGCGTCGTGGAAGTGTATGGCCCGGAATCATCCGGCAAGACCACACTCACCCTCACTGTCATCGCGCAGGCGCAGAAGCGCGGGGGACTCGCGGCTTTCATCGACGTCGAGCACGCGCTCGACCCGCAATATGCCAGGCGTCTCGGTGTTGATATGGACGATCTGCTCGTCTCGCAGCCAAGCTCCGGCGAGGAGGCGCTCCGGATTGTTGAAACGCTGGTGCGCTCGAATGCCCTCGACGTCATCGTGCTCGATTCGGTCGCGGCGTTGGTCACCAAACAGGAACTGGAAGGCGAGATCGGCGATTCGACCGTCGGCGCGCAGGCGCGATTGATGAGCGCGGCGCTGCGCAAACTCACCTCGCTGATTTCAAAAGCGCGCACCTGCTGCATTTTCACGAATCAGATCCGCGAAAAAATCGGCGTGATGTTTGGCAACCCGGAGACGACGCCGGGTGGCAAGGCCCTTAAGTTCTACGCCAGCGTCCGCTGCGATATCCGCCGTATCGGCGCGATTAAGCAAACTGACGGTGTCGTCACGGGCAATCGCACCCGCGTCAAAGTCGTGAAGAACAAAGTGGCGCCCCCGTTCACGGAAGCTGAGTTCGACATCATGTATAACGAAGGCATTTCTTCGACCGGCGCGCTGCTCGATCTCGCCCTCGAGAAGCAGATCATCGAGAAACGCGGTTCCTGGCTTAATTACAAGGGAACGCAGTTGGCCCAGGGGCGCGACGCCGCGAAGGAAGCGCTCAAGAACGATCCAGCGCTTTACCAGGAAATCGAGACGGCGGTGAAAGCCAAGCTCGACGAAGAGAAGTAGCCTTCGTCGATTAACTGTTCTTCGGCAACGAATGCAGGTAGGCGATTAACGCCTGAACATCCTGGTCGTTAAGTTTCTCGTTGAACCGCGGCATCTCGCCTTTGATTCCGTTGTGAATCAATGCGGCGACGCGCGCATCGGTCTTGCCGAGGCCGTGCAGGTCGGGACCTTCATCCCCTTTTGCATCGTCACCGTGACAATGCGCGCAGTTCATCAGGAATAAATGCCTTCCGGTTGCAGCCAACGCGGGATCGATTGTTCTCGGAGAAGACATCTGGCTGGTCGCTAATGGATCGCCCGCAAGAACAAGTTCACCACCAAAATAGGCTGCGACAAAAACAAGGCAGGATGCGAGCGCCATTCCGGCGAGGTAGAAACGGAACGCACGAAACGATGCACGGTCGCGAACTTTCAATCGCCACGCGACCAACACCAAAGCAATGGCGGCGCCAGGCCAGACAAATTGATGGTGACGCAGCAACATGCCGGTCCCCATCATCCGGCCACGGCTAATCAAGATCCCGGAAACGACTGCACCGATTGAGCCGACTACGCCAATAAGCGCACAAAAAAATCCTGCCGCGCGCAAACCGGTCTGCCTGGATTCGTTAGGCCAAAATGCGCCTAACGAATCCAAAAGCACGGACACACCAAACAACACGATCGGGAAATGCGTGCTGGCGCCGTGCAGGCGCAGCCAGAATTCTTTGTCCACGTTTCGTTAGGCAAGTGTGGCATCAACGACCGCGAGCGAATGATTGCCTTCAGTGTAGGTCACATCCGTAATGCCGAGAACGTGGCGCAGGATTCCAGCGTCCACCTTCATTGGCCCCGGCTTCGGCGCGCTTCCCGGAACGGGCTGCGGAAAGGCGGTCGACATCGCCGTGTGAAACGTCGCGTTGCCTTCCGTTTTCTTCATCACTTGATGAATGTGACCATTCAGGACCGTGACGGAGCCGAAACGCTTAAGCAGTGCGAGTGCGCGGGCGCCATCGTCGGTGCCCCAACCCCACTGCGGGTACACCTCCCAGAGTGGAATGTGCGCAAATACGACTACCGGCGTGCTGGCCGAAATCGCGCGCAAATCATCCGTCATCCATGCAATCTGCTCGTCGCCGAGCACTCCGAGTCCGCCTTCGCGAATGTTCAGCACGTTATTCAAGCCGACGAAATGCGTTCCTTTGTGGTCGAAACTAAACCAGCCGTTGCCGCGCGTGCCTTTGCCGAAACGAGCGAGATATTGTTTCCCGTTATCGCTCAACACATCGTGCTCGCCCGGAACGTAGAAAATCTGTTTGGTGCGACAGTCCTTCAGAATTTGCTCCAGTGTATCGAACTCTTCCGCCTCGGAGAGATGGGAGAGATCGCCCGTGTGCAAAATGAAATCCGGCGCGTTCGGCAGCGCGTTGATCTTCGCAACAGCTTCTTTCAACGTCGCGAGCACATCTTTGTTGGCTTCCTTGTTGAAGCCGACATGGCTGTCGCTGATTTGCACGAAGGTAAAACCGGCGCCGGCACCCGGTTGTTCCGCCGCGATCGCACTGGCAGGTCGGAGGATTCGTGATGCGATCGAACCGCCGGCTGCCGCCCAAAGCATCCCGGTTCCCGCCCAGGCCATGCATTTCAAAAACCCGCGACGATCAATTTCGTCTTCGTTGTGATTGTGAAGAATGTAGTCAGACATATTTGTTCCTTTGTCTTGCCTGACCGAAACGAGGCCGCTTTTATTCCGCCGGGAATAAAATCGCAGCTGGCAGAGTCTGCACTATTCTGAACCGGAAAGAACTACCCGGGTGGAAAACGAAAACGCCCTTTTTGAACAAACCATTCTGCCGCACCTCGATGCGGCCTATAACCTGGCGCGTTGGCTCGCCGGCAACGAAACCGACGCCCGCGATGTCGTGCAGGAATCCTGTCTGCGCGCCTTCAAATCCTTTTCTCGTTTCCGCGGCGGCGACGCCCGTTCCTGGTTGCTCACGATCGTGCGCAATGCGGCCTACACGGCCCTCCGTAAACGCGGAGCCCGCGAACAATTCCTCGACTCGGAGATCTTGGATTCGGTTGCGGACACAGGACCGAGCGCCGAGCAGATTCTGGAACGCGCTGCCAATATCGAAGCGGTTCGAGCAGCAATCGCGCAACTGCCCACCGATTACCGAGAAGTGATCGTACTCCGCGAAATGGAAAATTTTTCCTACAAGGAGATAGCCGACATGGTTGGTCTACCGATCGGTACGGTTATGTCCCGGCTTGCTCGGGGCCGACGCGCGTTACAAGAGTTTTTGGTCGGAGGAGCCGCCAAATGAATTGCGACGAAGCTCTGCGCCTGATCGACGCCTACCACGATGGCGAACTCGATAGCATGCATTCTGTCGAGATCGAACGGCACCTCGCCGCTTGTGACAATTGCGCGGCAAGACTGAACAAACTCCGTGTCTTGCGAGAAGCGGTCGAACAAACGGCCTTTTCCGCGCCGCGAGATTTGCGGGCCAGCGTATTGGCGTCCTTGCACACTCCACCAGTCGAGAACGCGAAGCCCCGGTTGGGCCTAACGACCGGCTTGGCGCTCGCCGCGGCGCTCGTGCTCGGCTTCTTTCTCGCGCAGGTTTTCCCTGGCAACTCGTCCGAGAAAACATTGCTCGCCGCGCTAACCGACAGTCACATTCGTTCGCTTGTCGGGACGCATCTCGTCGATGTCACTTCGTCCGATCAACACACGGTGCGCCCATGGTTCGAAGGCAAAATCGATTTCGCGCCGCCCGTGGAAGATTTGTCGGCGACGGGATTCCCACTCGTTGGTGGGCGGCTGGAATTTGTTTCCAGTCGACCTGTTGCGGCCCTGGTTTACGAGCGCCGCAAACATTTTATCAATCTCTTCATCTGGCCGGGGAAAACATCAGAACCGATCACAGAGAAATCTCCACAACGCGGATATAATCTTCTCCATTGGGCGAAGGACGGGATGAATTACTACGCCGTCTCCGAGATTAGCGCCGACGATCTGCGCAAATTCGCTAACGCAATTGATTCCTCGCAATAGCAACCACGCTTTACCGCCGCTCGCGCCCGCGTAACTTCCGCGCGAGATGACCAGCACCGAGATCCGCCAAAGCTTTTTCGAATTCTTCCGCGAGAAGAAGCACACGATCGTGCCCTCATCATCGCTTCTGCCCGACGCTCCCAACCTCCTTTTCACAAACGCCGGGATGAACCAGTTCGTCCCGATTTTTCTCGGACAACAAAAGCCGGCATGGACTCCACCGCGGGTGGCCGACACCCAGAAGTGCATCCGGGCGGGTGGCAAACACAACGACCTCGATGATGTCGGACTCGACACCTACCACCACACCTTTTTTGAAATGCTCGGCAACTGGAGCTTTGGCGATTATTTCAAAAAGGAAGCAATCGAATGGGCCTGGGAGCTGGTCGTCAATCGCTGGAAATTCCCGGCAGCACGTCTCTACGCCACCGTTTATCGTCCTGGGCCTAACGAACCGGCAGAGTTCGACACGGAAGCGCATGAACATTGGGCGCGTCTTTTTTCCAACGCTGGGTTGAATCCGGTCATCCACGTCGTTGACGGAAACAAGGCCGACAACTTTTGGATGATGGGCGACACCGGCCCCTGCGGACCATGCTCCGAGCTCCACGTCGATCTTACCCCCGAAGGGGATACCAATGGTTCGCTGGTCAACGCCGGCGATCCGCGCTGCATCGAGATTTGGAATCTCGTTTTCATCCAGTTCAACGCCAATCCCGACGGCATTTTCTCTGCCCTGCCCGCGCGTCATGTCGACACCGGGATGGGATTCGAACGCGTGACCGCGATCATTCAGGGAACGAAGAATCTTACCGATTTCTCCGGCACTACTTCCAATTACGAGACCGATGTCTTCCGTCCCATCTTCGACGAGATCGAAAAGCTAAGTGGGAAGAAATACAGCAGCACACTGCCGGAAACCGGCTCTCAACTTTCAACTCTCAACTCACAACTCGCGACGGACGTCGCCTTTCGCGTCATCGCCGATCACATTCGTACTCTCAGTTTCGCGATCGCAGATGGCATTCAACCGAGTAATGAAGGCCGCGGGTATGTCCTGCGCCGGATTTTGCGGCGCGCGGTCCGGTACGGCCGTTCGTTAGGCTTTCACGACCCATTCTTCTACAAACTTGTCGATGTCCTCGTGCGCACGATGGGCGATGTCTTCCCCGAATTGCGCAAAAACGAGGCGCGCATCAAAGAGGTCCTCAAGCGCGAAGAAGAGTCGTTCAATCGGACGCTCGACAAAGGCATCGAGCTTTTTGAGCGCGAGATCGGGCGTATTTTGACTTCTTCTCCAAGGAGCGCGGGCTTGCAGCCCACTCCATCCGAGCAGGATGCTCGCGCTCCCCACACACACGAGCCTGAGCCCGCGAGCGCGGGGGAACGCGGACATTTTGCATTGGAAATCTCCGGCGAATTCGCGTTTCGCCTTTATGACGAGCAAGGCTTTCCGCTCGACCTCACGGAACTGATGGCGCGCGAACGCGGCCTGACGGTCGACACGGAAGGCTTCGAGCGGCTCATGGAAGAACAGCGGACGCGCGCGCGTAAAGCGCAGAAGAAGAGCGTGATCGAAGTTTCCGACAGCGAACAGCATTCGCCGACAAATTTCCTCGGCTATGAACACGATCACACGGAAGCGGATGTTGAAGCGGTCATCGACGTTGGCAAGAACAAGGGAGTGATTCTCAATAACTCCGTGCTCTACGCCGAGATGGGAGGCCAGGTCGCCGACAATGGTGAAATGATCGGTGAAACTGGCTCCTGGAAGATCCAGGACACGCGCAAATCGGGCGACACCTGGATTCACCTGATTGCCGAGCCGGACGCACCAAGAACTGGCGAACACGTCACCGTTCGCCTCGACCGCACCCGCCGCTCCGCGATCGAGCGCCATCACACCGTGACGCATCTGTTGCACTGGGCCCTGCACGAAGTCGTTAGTCGCGACGCTGTCCAAAAAGGAAGCTACGTCGGACCGGAAAAACTGACCTTTGACTTCTCGAGCGCTGCCCTGACGAAACCCCAGGTGCAGGAAGTTGAGAAACTGGTGAACGAAAAGATTGCCGAAGACGCGCCGGTTTCATGGACCGAGATGCCTTACGCCACCGCCAAAGCACGCAGCGACATCATGCAGTTCTTTGGCGACAAATACGGTGATCGCGTCCGGGTCGTGCAAATCGGCGGCTCGCCTAACGAACTTGATGGTTACTCAATGGAACTGTGTGGCGGCACCCATGTCCGAACCACCGGGGAGATCGACCATTTTCGCATCGTGAGCGAGGGAGCGATCGCAGCGGGTATTCGACGAATCGAAGCGGTGGCTGGGAACGCAGTGAGGGAATGGGCCCGCGGCGAGTATGCGAGGCAGGAAGAAAAGTTTCTGACGTTGCGAAATAAGAAGCCGGACCTCCCCGCGTTGCCAGCGTTCTTTTCGGAAGACAACACCAACATGATCGCCTCAATCGAGGAGCGCGCGGCGCGACTCGAAAAATTGGAGGCAGAGGTTCACGATTGGGAGAAAGCGCAATCCAAGGCAGCCGAAGCCGATCTCCAGAGTCGGGCCGCCACGATCGCAAACGAACTGGCCGCAGGAGATGGCGACGGCTTCCGGGTCGCGCGGGTGCCGGAGGCCGACGGTAAATTACTCCAGGCTGTGACCGACGCGCTCAAGACAAGGTTCGAGGGTCCGATCTTTCTTGCCGGAGAAAAGGAAGGGCGAGTGGCGCTAATCGCCGCCGTGCCAAAAGCGCTAACGAACCGATTTCAAGCTGGCAAGCTGATCCAGGAAACCGCCCCGCTGGTTGGCGGCAAGGGCGGCGGGCGACCAGAACTGGCGCAAGGGGGCGGCCCCGATGCGACCCAGATCGAGGTGGCCTTGTCGCGGGCTCGCGCGCTTTTCGAATCGAAGGATAAATGAGCAATCTCGCGCTGCGTAGAGAAAAACGGCGGAGAAGTCTCGGCCTCTGAACGTGGTTGCCCGATCTGCTCTGAGTTGGCTCTGCGCGTTGCTGGCCTTTGCCTTGGTTTGCGCTGCCGTGAGCAAGTTCTTCCCGCAAAGAGTGGAAGGGGTCGCGCTCAAGGAGGAGCGCTTCCGGGAACAAAAAGAACAAATCGATATCCTGTTCGTAGGATCGAGCCGTGTCTTTCACGGAATCTCCCCGCGGGTCTTCGATCGCACGTTGCAGGCAGCGGGGCGGCCTTGGCATTCTTTCAACGCTGGTGTCGACGGAATGAATTCTGCCGAAGGTTTTGCCCTGGTGAGACGACTGCTGGGCATGCATCCGCCTCGGCTGAAGTATATCGTATTCGAATTCCAATCCGATCCAGGCGCCGAAAAACCGATCCGCGATGATAGCGTCAGGGAGCGCGACGTTTACTGGCGGGATTGGGATTCTGTGGTGGGTGGACTTCATAAATTTGCGCTCGGCGTGAGTTCGCCACTTCCCTCCAGCGTCGGAGACCAGTTTTCGGTAGGCCGCCTGACGTATTTCGGGCCGCTTCTTTCTGCCGATTTCCGCCTTTGGGTGCGCAATGTGACGCATTTCGGAAGGGGATTTTCGATTGCCACGCAGATCTTTGGGGGACTTCCGGCGAAGAGCCGTGATTCGAAAATGCCGCGCAACTGGGACGGGTACTTCGCAATGGGCCGGCCGATGACCGGAAAAATCCTGTCCGACTACCGCCGGTGGTTGCAGGATCTCCGCGACCACCCGGCAAACCGTCCACCAGACCCGGTCACGCGCAGCCAATTGAGCCGATTCGCGGACCGTATGGCCTCGAAAAATATTAAAGTGCTCTTTCTTCTTCCGCCCTCGGTTGTTGGCAACCCAGGCGACGAAATCGATGCGCCGTCCGACGTTCCGCTTCTGGCTTATGACAATCTGGAACGCTATCCGCAGTTCTACGCGGAAGAGAACCGCATGGATAGTTGGCACCTAAACGCCCGTGGTGCCGATCTTTTCTCACAGCAACTGGCGAGCGATTTTCTCCGGGCTTTGGCCTCGCCGGAACGTTAGGCAGAACGAGCCGGAGCGGGCCGCTTGCTCACGGGAACGAATGGTGATAATGGCGCAGTGATGAGACCGGTCCGGCAGCACATCTTTGGCTGGCTCGGGTTTGCGCTTCTCCTTAGCGGCGCCGTTTCAGTGCATTCACAGGACGTCGACCGCATCGCTCGCAAGCTAAATTGGTGCAAGGCTCACAAGGATGACTTCGACATCATTTTCGTCGGGTCGAGCCGGGTCTTCCACGGTCTTTCTCCAAGGATTTTCGACCAGGAGACACGCGTTAGTGGTCAGCACTGGCGTTCGTTCAATCTCGGCATGGATAAGATGGGGATGGCTCAATCGGCGGCGATTATTCGAGAGTTGGTTGCGACCGGCCCGCGCCGTCTCAAGTATGTTTTCTTTGAATTGGAGCCGGGAATGGCAACCCTCGCAGCTGAACAACACAGCCCTGTGCAGGGTGAACCTCCCTTGCGATCATCCGGCAACGGCCTCGGGCCCGATGGCGATGGCTTTTTCCCGATGAACAGACCGATGAGCCCCGCGGTTGAGTCATTCTATCAACAGCGCCTGTCCGCGGTAAAAGCGAATCCAGCTCCGCGCGCCCCTAACAAAGCCGCGCGCGCCGAGCTGGGCCATTTCTACGAGGAGATGGCAGCGCGAAATATCCAGGTCATTTTCGTGGTCGCACCATCACTTCGCGCCGCGCACGGTTCAGGATCCAACGCCCCCTCCGGGAGTCCGCTTTTCTCCTACGACGACGTGGTTCGTTATGCCCCACTCTACGACGAGGCGAACAGGATGGACGCACAGCATCTCAATGCCCGGGGCGCAGAGATCTTCTCCCGCACTCTCGCGCGGGAATTCCTGGCGAAAGCAGGATCGACGGCTCGTTAGGGAAAATCCGCCCAGTCCTTCGTGCTTTTCGTCGAGGCTCGTTTCTTTTTCTTTTTTGCGATCGTCTTTTGCGTCGCGTGGGCGCTCCGATCGAACACCCTGCGCAAAGTCTTTCTCCTGGGCTGCAGCTACTTTTTCTACGCTTGTTTCTTTGTCGGCAACCCGCTGGTTTTTTTGGCTCATCTCCGCGCTGGCCAATGGTCAGAGCTGCCCCCTGGCTGGTGGTTCCCCTTCGTTCTTCTCGGCTCGACCTGCATGGATTACCTCGTCGGGCTCAAACTCGAGGATTCCACCGATGCCTTCCGCCGCCGGTGTTTCTTACTCGTTAGTCTTGCCACCAATCTCGGAACACTTTGCGTCTTCAAATATCTGAATTTCTTCATCGGCTCGGCCCAGCAGTTTCTTGCCTCGATTGGGCTCGAGACGTCGTTCCATACCCTCCGGATCATTCTTCCTTACGGAGTCAGCTTTTACACCTTTCAATCGATTAGCTATACGATCGAGGTTTATCGCCGGCATATCCGCGCGGAACGCCGCTTTCTCGATCTCGCCTTTTTTATCGGCTTCTTCCCGCCCCTCGTGGCGGGTCCGATCGTTCGAGCGATGCATTTTCTTCCGCAGACCAAAACCAGGCCGCGATGGGCAGAGGTCGACGTGCGCGCCGCACTGGTGCTTTTCCTCAGCGGCTTCGTCAAAAAGGCGTGCGTGGCGGATGGGGTCGCGCCTTTTGTCGATCAATTTTTTTCCAATCCACAGGCCTACGGTAGAGCGAGCACCTGGATCGGCGTGCTTCTTTACGCGGTCCAAATTTACTGTGACTTTTCCGGCTACACCGACATGGCAATCGCCGTCGCTGGACTGCTTGGTTACTCCCTCACGATCAATTTCAATTTCCCTTATTTCGCTTCCTCGATCACCGACTTCTGGCGGCGATGGCATATCAGTCTATCCAGCTGGCTGCGTGATTATCTTTATATTTCGTTAGGGGGAAACCGTGGCTCGACCCTTTTTACCTACCGGAATATTCTTCTTACGATGCTCCTGGGTGGTCTTTGGCACGGTGCCTCCTGGGTCTTCGTATTGTGGGGCGGCTTGCACGGCGTGGCTCTCATTGTCCATCGACAATGGGCGCGTCTTTCGCAGCGGCTATGGGCCGGTTCCAAGCAACTGCCCGATCTAGGCCGTCAGGTTTATCACGTTGGCGCGGTTTTGCTGACCTTCTACTTCGTTTGCTTTTGCTGGATATTTTTCCGGGCGATCGACCTGCCCAAGGCGATGACGATCGCTCGCAGCTTCGTTTTCCTACAGAATAACGGACCGGGGACTTTGGATATGAGATTGTGGTGGCTCCTTGGTGGGCTGGCGTTCGTCCACTGGCTGAATTACAAGCGTGTATTCGCGACTTGGTGGCGGCGCGTTCCGACCTTTGCCTTTGCCGCTGGCTACGGCGCGGGCTGGGCGATCGTTTTACTCTTTACGCCAGCCCAATACGTCCCGTTTATCTACTTTCAATTCTGACGGCCGTGCGACGAAACGATGTCATGAAATCCGCTGGGGCCAGTCTGCTCGTTTTTGTCTTGCTCACTAGCTGCAGCAAGCCTCCTGCGCCAAAAATGGAAAAACTTCAGTTCCCGGTCATCGTGCTCTTTGAGAATTCTTCGGTCCGAGCTTGTTCCAACGCCGACGAGCTGAAGAGGATGCATACCAACAACCTGACGTTGAATAACGAACCACCGCACCTGATCGATTCGAGATTCCAGGTTTTCAGGATGGAGAATCTTCGTTCGATTCACGGCGGCCTTTGGTTAATGGCCAACCCAGTCGCCATGACCGAGGTCACCTTTGAATTGAAACAACAAAAATCAGGTCGCGCAGAAGCCCAGCGCCTCTGCGCCGAACAGTTGCGCAAACAAACCTGGCGCGATGACCTAGCCGCGCGGCTAGAAGTATTGAAGCGAAGCCAGAACCTCCTCGAAATGGAGCGGGCGATTTCGCCTAACGACAGCTGATGTTCCGCTTGCCGGCTTGGTTAACCGGTTCGATGTCCGTTACTCTATCTTGAAGAGAATTGACGCCGTTTTTCCCTCGGCAACTACGCTCATGATGTAATTGCCAGCTTCGAACTTCCGCTTGTCCATCGACTGGTTGAGCGCGCCTTTGTTCGTTTTCTGGAGAAGGATAACGGCGGGCTGCGCCGCGGCATCTGGTTCGCCTTTATCGTTCGTCTTACCAACGTTGATAATGATCATGTCGGCCTTGGCCGAAACTTCGATCGCGGCGTCGTTTTTCACCGGCTTCGCTACTTTCGCGAATGGCTCCCCTGCTTTATAGGTAGCTGCTTGTCCGCCGAGACTGACCGCAAACGGCAACGCGCCATCTTGCGCCTGCAAAGAGACAAGTCCGAGAGCCAGAATTCCACCCAGAGCAAAGCCGATTTTCTTCAATGAATTTTGTTGCATGACGCGAACCTGCCTTCCCGTTTGAAAAATGACAAGCTGTTCCGGCAGCGAATCGCCTAACGGGAAGCGCTCGGCGTCCGCGCGTCTTTTACCAGGCGCTTTAGATCTTTACCATGCCCGGCTACAGACATGCGATAGATCGAGGACTCTTTCTCCCCAGCCTCCTGACTAAGAAAAAGGACCGAATCGGTGTTCAACCAAAAACAATCCCAGGCGTAGACGGTTTTAGGGGTAAGCCGCGTTGCCTTTTCGGTCGCGAGATCGAGAGCCCAGATGGCCGGAAGCGGTCCGTCCCAATCTTTCCGGTCGCTCTCTTCGTTCATGCCGATGTCCATCAAAAGCGTCTTGCCGTCAGGGGAAACGCTCAGCCGGGTGTCGCCTGACATATCGCCATTGGGGATGAGCTTCTCGACCGCCCATTTCTGAATCGTTTTCCCATCGAGCCCCTGCCGAAAGAGGTGCTCCATGTCTTCACAAAAAAATGAGTTTCCATCGGACGCCCAAGCCGCGCCCCAATTGCCATGGTCTTTCGGTTCCGGCTTCTCGACGTACCGAAAATCGCTTCCGTCCGCGTTGATCAATCCGATCCGCGCTTCGTTGTTCACGTAAAGGTAGAAGAGCAACTTCGAGCCATCCGGCGACCATCTAGGCTGCAGGCAGTTTTCACTCGGGACATTTTCGAACTTTGTGACCTTCCCGGTCGCAAGATCCGCGACGGCAATACGGCGGTGCGCCGGTTGCCCAACAGGCTGTTGCGTATTGAAGGCGAGTTTCCGCCCATCCGGCGAAATCTCCGGAGCCTGGCCGTCCGCGATTTTCTTCGCTTCCGTCCCGTCCGCCTTCGCCACCCAAACGGCGCTGCCGCGTTCAAAAGCGATTTTTACGATGTCCGCCGACGCGAAGGAGGCTCCCCCGAGGAGGGTGACCAAAATCAAAACGAACGCTTTCACAACCTTCAGTTAACGAGTGACCCGGCCGCGCCTAACGAACCGCGGCCCAGACGCGGTGCACGTCGTCGTGGTCCTCCAGCGTTTGCAGAAATTCTCCCACCTGTTGCCGATCTTCGTCGGTCAATGATGGATAATTCTTGGCGATGTAACCAAGCTCGCTCGTTACGATCGTCCAGCCATTCTGGCCTAACCATTGCGAAACAGCATGCAGATCGGTCGGCGCACTGATGAAACGCGCGCCGGCACTCCCCTCCGGGATCTCATCATCATCGGCATGTGTCAGGACTACAAAGTCCTGCGCGCCAGCTTCGATTGCGGCCGCTTCCGCATCCGCGTTCGCATCGGGATGATGCGCGTCCACCAGTCCGACGTGATCAAATAGAAACTTGTTGCTGCCCGGTGCTCCGAGCTGGCCGCGCTTGAAGAGCACGCGAATTTCAGGCGCGGTCCGGTTCTTATTGTCCGTCTGCACTTCAACGATCACGGGCACCTTGCACGGGGCATAGCCTTCGAAAACGATCTGCTCCAGCTCGAGTTTTTCACCGCCGATGCCCGCGCCCTTTTTGATCGCGCGCTCGATCACGTCACGAGAGACACTCTGTTTTCGCGCTTTCTCTACAACTGCGGCAAGCCGCGCATTTCCGGCGGGATCGGCGCCGCCGAGCTTGGCGGCGACCATGATTTCCTTCACCAGTTTACCCGTTACCTGTCCTTTTTTGAGACCGGCAACTTCGCGCTTTGCCTGCAACCACTGTCGACCCATGCGCCTTTCTTAGCTGCCGCGCGGAAGCGTGGCAAGTCGAGGCGGCGAGTTTGGAGATTAGGGGGGAACCGCGGCGAAGGAATCACCCCGGCAAAGCCAACGTGACGAAAGCGGTGATGAAAAACGCGATCGCCAGCATGACGGCGTAAATCACCGTTCCGAGGGCAAATTTGAAAAGCGTGGCCAGCCAGTTCTGTCGATAAACCTTTCGGATCGCGACGAGAAGCTGAATCAAAACGGTGATGCCGAGAAAAGTGCAGACGATCGGTGTGAACGGAGCAGGCGCTTCCCAATGGAGAAGAAAACCGATCCCGATGATGAGCAAAGCGCTCAGGAATACGAACGCATGGGTGTGGAGCGCGAAGACGAGATGCTCGATGTAGAACCGCTTTTTGAAGACGTAAAGAATCTTAAGCACGAGCGAGAAGAGCGGAATGCAGCAGAGCACCATGGGCGCGAGGTTCGCGATTAGCGCCTTGAGAAAGAGATCGCCGCGGTCTCCGGTCGGTCCCATTTTTTCCTTCGCGTTACGCTTTATCCATCGCGCGAAAGCAGGGCTATCTTTGTCCTGGTCAAGGTCGTCGAAAAGCTTTGACGAGGGGTGTTTCGCCCCTGGCGGCGGAGATGAGGAAAAATCAAAGACAATACCCGACTGCGGACTGGGTGAGACGACCGGAGAGGTGGTGGGGCTGGGTGACGCTTCGTCATCGTTGTCGTTAGCCCCGACGCCATCGAGAATTTTATCGACTGCGTCCGGAGCGCCGCCGGCTTGTCCGGGCGAAGGCGCAGCGAAGTTGATCGTGGTTTCCCCTTCCTTCGTCTTTCCCGTCTGGAGGTGGCTACCGCGGGAAAGAAAATTGATGACGAGGAAGAAAAGAACGCTGGCGATCAAATACACACGCAGGGGGTGAACGTAACGAACCCGCTTCCCCTCCACGAATTCGTTCGTTAGGCGCCACGGCTTGATGAGTAGGAGCCAGAAAGTCTTAAGAAAGCGCTCGTCGAGATTGAAGAACGCATCAGCCGCATCGGCCAGGATCGAACCAAAGGAGCGATGATAATCAATCGCGGGCTGACCGCATTGAGCGCAATACCGTCCAGTCAGGGGCGCGCCACAATTCTCGCAATGCGTCAATGGAGGGCGCTCCTTCTTTTTTTGCCGGAACCATCTTCGCCCCGGATAACGCTCCACCTCGGCCGCGGCCGCGTCCCCGAAGATTAGAGGGGTTTCATCCGACATGAATGGCAGATTATTCAGGGCGCCGCAGCAAGTCCAACCCGGAAGGAGAGTCTCCGGTGGAGGATCAGTTGCGCGCCCAGAAGAGCGCAAGCATTCCCGCGACGCCAATAGCGCAGAGCATCAAGGTACTTTCGATGAAGTATGGGTAGGCCATCATCCCAATCCCGATGAACATCGGTTTCCAAAGACTCAAGCGTTTGCCGAAGACGAATCCGACAAAGCCGATGCTGCTGAAAAACAGCCCGGCAAAAAGATTCGCCCCGGAAATGTGCGGCATGAGACGCTTCCTCAGCTAAAATCAGGCCAGCCCCACCGGATTAGTCGTTAGGGCCCCGGTTAAAACAAAGGATTGACCATGCGGCGCGGTCGATGCCACGATGCGCGCACTTTTCGCATCCGCAGCGAAATAAACGGAGGACATTCGTGGCATCCAAACTTTTCCAGACAAAAAGCCCTGAGCTGTTGATACGCGAGTCGGAGGCGCCGGACCGCAAGATGAAGCGCTCGCTTAACGTCCTCGACCTCACCTGCCTCGGGATCGGTGCCATCATCGGCGCCGGCATCTTCGCGCTCGCTGGCACCGCCGCCGCCGGAGAGAGCGCGCATGTCGGGGAATCGATCGTGAAGACGCCGGTCCTCAATTTCATCATCGCATTCGTCAATCACACCGCGCTCGTCTTCGGTCGGCCGGCGGCCGGGCCGGCGGTCGCCATCTCTTTCGTCGTCGCCGCCTTTGCCTGCGGGTTCGCGGCGCTCTGTTACAGCGAGCTCGCCGCCATGATTCCGGTCTCGGGATCAGCCTACACCTATTCCTATGCGACTCTCGGTGAGATCATCGCCTGGATCATCGGCTGGGATTTGATCCTCGAATATGCCGTCGGCAACATGGCCGTTGCGAAAGGCTGGTCCGATTATTTCGTCAAGCTGCTCTACAGCCTGAGTCATGGCGCAATAAAATTGCCGCTTTGGCTGGTGACTGACCCAACGACCGCAGCGACGAAGCTCGCCCAGGGTGGTGAAGCTTCGCAGTACTATTCGCCGCTCGCTTTGCCACACCTCTTTGGCTACCCGATCGCGCTCGACCTCCCAGCGTTGCTGATCGTGGCGGCGGTAACCGTCCTCCTCATTTACGGGATTCGCGAAAGCGCGACGACCAACACGACGATCGTTTTGATCAAGGTCGCAGTGGTGATTTTCGTCATCGCCTTCGGCTCGTTCATGGTTCACCCGGCAAACTGGACACCCTTCGCGCCGAGCGGATTTGGTGGCATCATGGGCGGCGCCGCGATTGTTTTCTTTGCCTTCATCGGATTCGATGCGGTTTCTACCACGGCAGAGGAAACGAAAAATCCGCAACGCGATTTGCCGATCGGGATGATCGCCAGCCTGATCATTTGCACGCTGCTTTACGTGCTCATGTCGGTCGTGCTCACCGGCATTAAAAAATATACGGTCTACCTGGGGGATTCGGCGGCGGTGGCAACAGCCTTTGCCAGCAAACCGTGGGCTCAGGCGCTCGTCAGCGCCGGGGCACTCGCCGGGCTTTCCTCGGTGCTCCTCGTTTTCCAACTCGGGCAGCCGCGAATCTTTATGGCGATGGCGCGGGACGGTTTGTTGCCACAATACTTCGCCCGCATTCATCCGCGCTTTCGCACTCCGCACGTCACCACCATCTGGACGGGTTTGGCGGTCGGTGGCGTGGCGATGCTGACCGATATCGGTTCGCTCGCCGACCTGACGAACATCGGAACACTTTTCGCCTTTGCGCTCGTTTGTTCGGGCGTGATCGTCCTGCGCAAAAAAGATCCCAGCCGAGCGCGCCCGTTCCGCGTTCCTTTCGTGCCGTTCTTTCCAATTCTCGGAGTCCTGATGTGCATCGCGCTCATGCTCAGCCTGCCGATCGAAACGTGGTTGCGGTTCTTCGGTTGGTTGATCATGGGCCTCGCCATTTACTTCCTCTACAGCGTTCGGCACAGCCGGCTGCGGCAAGGAATCGACGCCGGCGAAACCGAGAACGAGTTGCCGCCGATCGCGCCGTAAGGCATCGGCGCGACCCGGACTCGCGACAGCGAGCGAGTTACGCGGCCGGTTTCAGGTATTTCTCGAGAAATTTCTCCATCGCTCCGTAGAAATCGAAGCGGTTTTCCTCGTTATGAAAACCGTGACCCTCGTTGTCCTTCACCATGTATTCGACTTGCACGCCGCGCTTCTTCAAAGCCGCAACCATCTGATCGGACTCGTCTTTGTTCACCCGCGGATCGTGCGCGCCTTGGGCGACGAAAAGCGGTGTCTTGATCTTATCGGCATGCATGACCGGTGAAACAGCTTCCATCATTGCCTTGTCCTTCTCCGGATCGCCGACCATTTCGTGGAACATGTCGAGAAGCGGTTTCCAGTAGGGCGGAATCGTTTTCATAAAAGTAAACATGTTCGCCACCCCGACGTAATCGACCGCCGCAGCGTACAGATCCGGCGTGAACGTGACGCCCGCGAGAGTGGCGTAACCGCCGTAGCTGCCACCATAGATCGCGACTCGCTTCGGATCAGCGATGCCTTGTTTGATCAGCCATTGCACGCCGTCGGTGATGTCATTCTGCATGGTCTGGCCCCATTGCTTGAACGACGCTTCCCAGAACTTGCGGCCATACCCGGTCGAGCCACGAAAATTCATTTGCAGCACGGCATAACCACGGTTGGCGAGGAACTGAACTTCGGGATTGAAGCCCCAGGTATCGCGCGCCCACGGTCCACCGTGTGGGTTAACCACCACCGGCAGATTCTTTGCCTCGCGACCGAGCGGCAGGGTGAGATATCCGTGAATCGTTAGGCCATCGCGGCTCTGGTATTCGATCGGTTTCATCGGAGCGAGCTCGCTTTCTTTCAACCAGGGCGCGACATCGACCAGCTTCGTCAGGGTCCCGGTTTTTGTGTCATACAAATTACGCGAGCCGGGCGAGCGATCGTTGATCGCCACAACGATGAATTTCTCTTCCGCCTTATCGTTCGCTGTCACCTCGACCTCGTAGCCGGGCAACTTTTCTCCGAGGGTCTTGTAGAGCGCTTCGGTCTGCGCATCGAAAAATTTCCGTTCTGTTTTCCAAGTGTCGAAGGACGCAAACGTCATCACCTTGCGCTTTTTCGAATAGGCGAGCCCCTCCACATCTACCTCGGGATTTTCGTAAATCTTTTCCAGCTCCTTGCCGTTGCTCGGATCGATCGTTACGACCGCCGCCTTGTCCCGCCCGATGTTCGAGGTCACGTAGAGATTCTTGTTATCAAAGGTGAAAAACTGTGGGCTGACCGACTCGCGAAAATTGGTCGATAACACCTTTTTGAAAGGCGTCTTCTCGTCCGGTCGCGTCAGGAGGTTGGAATTGACTCCATCGTTTTCTGTTGCCGCTCGAATGACTCCGGTGTGGTCAGTAACCCAGTTCGTCACTTTGCCGGGGTTTTCCGCTACCATTTTCATCTCGCCGGTTGTGACGTTGAGTCGAAAGGCGTCGAAGACCTCCGCGTTGCGCTTGTTCAAGGTGATGAGGACATCGGTGTCGGAAACGTCTTCGAGGTCGTCAATAATCTCGCTCCGTACTTTCGGAAACGGGGTCAGGTCCTTCACCTCGCCGCTCTTTAGGTTCACCCTTTTCAGGTGAAAGTTCTCGTCACCTTTGTTGTCCATTCCATAGGCAATGAAATCATTCCCCTTCCAGACGTAGGCTGGAATGTCGCGCTCCTTTTCACTCGTTACGCGCTTCGCTTCTCCACCGGCGATTGGACGAATGAAAATGTTCATCCGCGATTCCCATGGCTGGAGAAAGGAGATTGTCTGGCCGTCAGGCGAGAGGCTGTAGCCCCGGCTGACCGGATTTTTGAAAAAATCACGGAGCGGAATTTTCGGCGGAAGCGAGCCGGTTTTGGTTTCAGCTGCTGCGGGCGGAGCTGAGGCGGCGGGCGCCTGGGCAAAAACCGGGCTGGTGAAGACGGTAAGGATAAGAAGAGCGCAGATCGATTTCATGGCGTTATGAGTAAGACGCGGCGCGTGCCGCAGTCGGATTCAACATTCGAACCGCGCTGCGCGCAAGCGAAGGCGGGCGTTCTGCCGCTTTCCATTCCGGCTCGAAGAGATACGCTTGGCGCGAACTCGATGAAGACGTTCGACCTGCTCGGCACGCCACTCGTTGCCACCAGCTACGACGAGCTGATTGCCCACGTTCACGAGCTTGCTCGCGATGGCGGTACGCACGCCGTTGACCTAACGAATACCCACATCGTTACCTGGCGCCGACAGGATCCTCACTTCCTGGAAATCACGAGTGAATTTGATTATTTCATCCCCGACGGCATGCCCCTCGTCTGGTGCTTGAATGCCCGCGGCGCCGGGCTGCGCGACCGGGTTTATGGACCCGTTTTCATGCGAAAATGCCTCGAAACCAGTCCCGCGCCCTGGACGCACTATTTGTTAGGCGGGTCTCCCGAGTGCGTTGCAGCCCTGCGCGCGAAATTTGCGGGGTCCGCGCGGATCATTGGCGCGCATCATGGTTATTTTTCGCCTCAGGAAGAGCCGGAGATTGTCGACGAAATCAACCGACTGGCCCCTGACTTCATCTGGATCGGACTCGGCACGCCAAAACAACAGGAGTGGATCCACCGCCACAAGGCCGCCATCCGGCGCGGAGTGATCTTTGCGGTTGGCTTTGCCTTCGACGTCAACGCCGGGCTGAAACCGGATGCACCCGCCTGGATGCAGCGAGCGGGATTGACCTGGCTGTTCCGCGCCAGTTCCGAACCGGGGCGATTGCTGACACGCTACCTTCGCTTCAATACACTTTTCCTCTATTATCTGCTCAAGGATGCGATCATTCCTCCTCGCGACTGATAAGTGGCGGCGCGTTTTTCTCGTTGTCGTCCTCGGTATCTCCTCAGCAAGCGCCGCGACTCCATCTCCGCCCTTCATAAAAGGCATGACAGTTTCCGCCCAAACCTCCGGGTGGGAATGGGCCACACCGGAAATGGCGCGCACCCTGGACGAATTGAAATCGTTAGGCGTGAACAGCATCGCCATTCATCCCTACGCTCAAATTCAAAATGACGGCCACGTCCGTTTTCGTCCCGGCGATAGCACGCGCTACATTTCCCAGCCACTCGACTGGGCGCGCGAGCGCGGCCTTTCGGTCATGCTTATCCCGCACATCGCCTACTGGGGAACGAAGTTCCTTTGGCGCGGAGAAATCAACTTCGAAACGAAGGAGGAATGGGATCGCTTTTTCAGCGATTACCAAACCTGGATTGTGCAAATGGCGACCATAGCCGAGGCGCGCGGTGCGGAGACCTTCTGTATCGGACTCGAGTTTACTTTTGCGCAGAAGTTCGACGCGCGCTGGCGCCAGGTCATCGCCGCGATTCGCCAAGTCTATCACGGAAAACTCACCTACGGTGGGAATTGGGATAGCTTCCAGGAAGTAACCTTTTGGGATGCGCTCGATTACATCGGAGTCCTGGCATATTTTCCCCTAACGAAAACGGCCGATCCGGGAAGCACCGAGATCGCAGCGGCTTGGGAGCGCAAATGCGCCGAGCTGCGAGATTATTCGAAAGCGCACGGTGGGAAAAAATTTTTATTCGTCGAGATCGGCTACAACGTCAGTGCCCGCGCCGCCGCCGAGCCATGGGCTTTCAAGATGGGGGGCGAAAACGCAGAAGCGATTCAACAGCGCTGCATTGAAGTCGCGCTCGACCTGCCGCGCCGTTGTCCCACCATCGCGGGGATGTACTGGTGGAAGTGGTTTCCCGAACTCCCGAATCCAGAAGAGGAAAATTATCGACTGCAAACTCCGGCGATCAAAGCCTTGATTGCGAAGCACTGGAAAGAAGCGGTGCCCGCGACTGGAACAAAGTGACCGTCCACGGGGAACGCGGCGCCGTTCAGCTCCAGAGAGCGCACGCGCCCTCACGTGCTGGTTGCGGTGCCTGGCCGCAACCATGGTCGCGCGCTAAGAGGGACGACGATATCGTTTTCGAACATTCGCTCGTTCGGCGAGGGCCGAACGATGCACGCGAGGGCGCGTGCGCTCCCCAGAAACTCTTCTACACCTTGCGACCGAACTTTTTCTCCAGTTCACCTAACGAAATTTGAATCATCGTCGGGCGTCCGTGCGGGCAGCAATAGGGCAATTCGCAAGCCAGCAGATCGTGGATCAATTTTTCTACCTCCGGCTCGCGCAAATAATCGTTCGCCTTAACGGCGTGACGGCAAACTGTCTTGGCGATCATATCTTCGCCGAGGCGCAAAGGCGAACTGCTGTTGCTGGCGGATTTCAAGCTATCGATTACGTCCTGGAGGAGCCGGGCTGGCTCGGCGGCGCTCAAAAATGGCGGCACACTTTCAAGCTTGAAGGTGTGCCTTCCGAACTCTTCCACGCCGAGACCCATTTTGCGCAATGTCGCCATGTTCTGCTCGATCCACTCCGCGTCGCGCGGGGCAAGCTCGATGACCTGCGAAAGAAGCAGCCGCTGCGATGGCACTCCTTTTTCTTCCATGCGGCGACGCAGTTCCTCGAACAGGATCCGCTCATGAGCGGCGTGCTGGTCGACCAGCACGAGGCCGTCGGCGTTCTCCATCAACACGTAAAGCTTATTGAGCACACCGAGAATCTGAAACTGCGAAGGAGCTGTCGGCGCTTGCTTTTGAGGCGGTGGTCGCTGCGGGCTGAATGAAGATTGCTGCGTCTCCACCGCAAACCTGGATTGCGCCATGCTCGGAGTTGGCGACACAAATCGGGGCGCGATCGGTTCTGGCGGGCTGGCTTCTGGCGGTCGAACGAAAGGCACCACAGTCGACGGCGCCGGTGCCCGAAATTGCTCCTGCCAGCTTTCCCGGTCACTTTCCAAGGAACGCCGGACCGCAGCCACGACCGCTTCCCGAACTTCGCTGGGATCACGGAAACGTACCTCCCGTTTTGCCGGGTGCACATTGACATCCACCTCCGCGGGATCGAGCGCGACGAAAAGAAACGTGACCGGATACTGCCCTTTCATGAGGGCGGTGTGATAGCCTTCCTTCAACGCCGCACCGATGACTGGGCTCTCGATCGCGCGTCCATTCACAAAAACAAACTGCTGCGCGCGGCTCGCACGGCTGACTCCTGCCTGCCCAATCAGCCCGGTAACAGTCACCCTTCCTTTCGCGCCCGGACTCACCTCCAGAAGACGCGCGAGTAACTCGCTCCCAAGCAAATCGTGAATTCTGTCGCGCAGGTTTTTCGTCGCCGGAAGCTGGAAAATCAGGCGGTCATCGCGCACGAAAGAAAACGCGATTTCGGGATGCGCGATTGCCTGGAGATAAAGCTGGTGCTCGATATGACGCGTCTCGGTGTTTTCAGAGCGAAGAAACTTTCTTCGCGCTGGCAAATTATAAAAAAGCGAGCGGACCTCTACCTGCGTTCCCGGCGCCTCGCCCCCATCTCGCACCGTTTCGATCCTTCCGCCGGAAACGATCACTTCGCTTCCTGCGATTGCTTCCTTTTCGCGAGTCGTTAGGCGAAAACGCGAGACGCTGGCAATGCTGGGCAACGCTTCTCCGCGAAAGCCAAGGGTAGCTACCATCGCCAAATCAGCCGCCGATCGAATCTTGCTGGTAGCGTGTCGCTCGAGACAGAGGAGCGCATCATCTCGATCCATTCCGATGCCGTCGTCAGTCACGCGAATGAGAGAAATTCCCCCGCGCCGAATCATGATCTCGATCGAACGCCCTGAGGCATCAATGCTGTTCTCGACCAGCTCCTTCACGACTGATGCAGGGCGTTCGATTACCTCGCCGGCAGCCACCTGGCTGGCGAGGGTATCGGGAAGAAGTCGGACGCGGCTCATCTGACCCGAATCTTAGAATTCCATCTTCCGATTGCGAATGAAAAGGAACCTAATTCGCAAATCGGGGCGGCTCATCCCAGCCGTTGCATGATCCGTTGGCTCAACCCGAGCTTTTCACCTAGACTGCGCGCCAGAATGATGATCACGAGCACTATTTTCAGCGGCTTTGGTGGCGATCTCACGATCAACATCATCGCCTCGATCATCACCTCCGCGCTGCTTCTAGCAGTCGGTTTCGTCTGGGGCAAATACAAGGAGCGGCGGCGCTACGGTCGCCGGCTCGAGGAATACGATTTCTATCCTTACACCGTCAATCGCGACAATTTCCCGGAGTTTAGCCTCAAGGATTTCCGTCTTGGGATGCATTACTTCCTGCGCAACAACGATCCCACCGCCGCGCGCCAGCTCATTTTCATCGGCGAACAGAACAACGTCCGCACGCAGCTTGAGCCGACTGAGCAGAAGGTTTATGCCCGATTTTTCGAAAAATACGAGGGTCGCAAGGTTGCAGACGATACGGCAGAATATCTGGAAAATTTCCACCGGATTGTCCATCTGATCGGAAAATCATTTCCCGATCTCGGAATTGAGATTCTCCTCCATGACCTTTCCAATCCTTCCCAGTCACTTGTAGCTCTGGAGAATAATGTGACTGGACGCCGCTTACGCGACGGCACGACAAACCTGGTCATAGACCTGAAGAAGCGCCAGATCCTGCACGAGGATAAACTAAATTACGGAATCACTCTCGGAAGCCGAAGGTTCAAGTGCACCACGATTCCGATTCTGCGCAAAGAATACGGAGTCGTGGGAGCGATCTGCATTAATGTCGACGCGAACTATCTAACTGAAGAGGTCCTGTCGAATCATGATCGAGTCACCAATTTCTTTCGCACCTTCTGTCGGACGGACATGGAGCTCGATGAGAATATCCTAAGTCGCGATGAGTACGCCAAAGCGCTCAAAGGTAAGCGCCATTTCAAGGCCGATAGCTCGGAGTGACCAAGGCTTCAACTTGGCCGACACTATCGGCGGAAAGCAAAAAGGGCATCCGGCGTTTACCGGATGCCCCTCGACAAGCTGCGTAGGCTCGCGCCTTATTCGTTACTATGGATAGTGCAGGTCCCGGTATTAGGAGAACCGATCGTATAGGCTGCGTTTGGCGACAGAGTTAAAATAACCGTCTCATCAGGTTCGGCAGTTGTGTCATCGATCGCTCGAATCTGGATCTTGGCTGAGCTTTGTCCGGCGCGGATCACCGCACGACCCCGCAATCTCTGATAATCGGTTCCATTAGTCGCGGTTCCGCTAACCGCATAAAGCACCGTCAGGTCGGCGGTCGTGTCGCCAGTCCGGCTAATTGTCATTCTCCCAGCGTCAGACGAAGGCACTTCGGATGCACTGCCATCATTAACAACGATACTTACTGTTGGTAGGGCGGAGCTATTGACGGTGATCGATCCAACCATCCCCAAAGAACCGTGCGGCGTGCAATAGTAAGGGAAGCTTCCAGCCGTAGAAAAGGTGAAACTGAAGGTGGCTCCTGAATTGAGGATACCCGAGTCCCACTTGCCGTCCGGAAATCCTGGTGTGCCAGAGGTTGAACTGTGATGATTGCCAGCCCAGTTCCATTGGACCGTGTCTCCCACATTAATAGTCAGATCCTTGGGCGTAAACTTCTGTCCGCCCTGCCCGACCTGTACTTGAAAAGTGGCTGCCTCGGAGGTCAGCAGCGAAAAGGTCGCGGCGCAGCAGACAATAAGTGCGATTTTAAAGTAAACTTTCATGCCGCATCGTAGCAATTTGTGTTTCTACAGTAAAGCAAAAAATGTCTAATCCCAGGATTGGGACGCTTGCGCGGAAGGGTTGGACCGGACAGAATTTAGCGCTGAGACTTCAAAATGAAATCCGTGGCCTTGCTTAACGTCGATGATTACGCGCGGGCCGCGCAGGCCAAACTCGCACGGGAAACTCTCGACTATTACGAAGGCGGAGCACTCGACGAAATAACCCTGCGCGAGAACACCGACAGCTGGACACGGTTGAAGCTTTATTATCACGTTCTGGCTGGAGTCGAAGCGCGGGACCTGACCACCACTCTCCTCGGGCAGCCCATCAGCATGCCGATTGTAGTGGCTCCAACGGCCTTTCATAAGCTGGCTTGCGAAGCAGGAGAGATTGCGACTGCGCGCGCTGCCAAAGCCGCCGGGACGTTATTTATCCTGAGCTCGCTCTCGAATACCGCGATGGAGTCAGTCTTTCCGGAGGCAGCCAGCCCGCGGTGGTTTCAACTTTATATCTACAAGGATCGGGAGATAACCCGCGCGCTGGTGCAGCGGGCTGAGGCCGCCGGGGCGGAGGCCATTGTCCTGACGGTTGACGCTCCCGGTCTGGGCACGCGCGAACGCGACGCGCGGAACAGCTTCAGCCTGCCGCCGGGTTTGATCGTGGCAAACCTTTCCCCGTTAGGCAAAGGTAATATTCCCGAAGTGCACCACTCTGGCCTCGCCGCCTATGTTAAGGAAAACTTCAAGCATTCTCTTAGTTTCGATGACCTGGATTGGTTGTGCGAAACAACCCATTTGCCAGTGGTGATTAAGGGCGTGTGCCGCGGCGACGACGCATGCCAGGCGGCGAAGCACGGCGCGAGGGGAATTGTGGTGTCCAATCACGGCGGCCGCCAGCTCGATACGGCGCCTTCGACTTGTGAAGTTCTGCCCTACGTGGTCGAAGCTGTTGCCGATTCTTGCGAGATCTATGTCGATGGGGGGATTCGACGGGGAAGCGATGTCCTCAAGGCAATTGCACTCGGAGCACGTGCGGTCCTGGTGGGCCGGCCAATTCTGTGGGGGTTATCCGTCGATGGTGAAAAAGGGGCCTTGGGCGTCCTCGAAATCCTCCGGCGGGAGCTCGATGAAGCGATGCTGCTCTGCGGTTGTACGAACCTCAGTCAGATCAACGCCACGTTGCTCGCACCTTAGAGCGGGTCGCCTACCTGGTCTGCCATTCGCGTTCGTTACTGTTAGGCAGCGGTTAGTCTTGACTTCAAGCCTGGCTTTCTGCTAACCGAGGTGCGCTTTACAAGGAGTTAGCTCATGACAATCCACCGCAACATTCTTACCTTTGCTCTCTTCGCGCTCGTGCCGTCTATCTGGGCTGATAGTTGGTCGCCAATCTCAATCGGGAATGCTCCAACACCGCGCGCCGCTCATTCCGCTGTATTCACCCGGATTGATGGCACCGATCAGATGATTGTCTGGGGCGGCCAGGACTCGGGCAGTTTGCCCTACGCAAACACAGGCGGCCTTTGGAAACGCTCGACCAACAAGTGGACAGTTACGACAACCGACAACGCACCCACCGGACGTCAGGGCCATCCGGCAGTCTGGACTGGACATGAGATGATTGTTTGGGGTGGCGATGATGGTGAGGGCGATACCTTTGCAAACACTGGCGGCCGTTACGATCCAGTGCAGGATGTGTGGCGTCCCACAAGTCTTACCGGTGCGCCGACTGGGCGTTTTGCGCATTCGTTCATTTGGACTGGCGATCGATTGATTGTCTGGGGCGGCGCCATCAGTTTCGGCGGCGATACGAATACCGGCGCGCTTTACGATCCAGTCGCGGATACGTGGACACCGATTACCACGGTTGGAGCGCCGTCGGCGCGCAACAGCCACGTCACCTTATGGACCGGATCGCAAATGTTCGTTTGGGGCGGCATCAGTGCGGGCAACTATATTGCCGATGGCGCGCTCTACGATCCGCGGTCCGACATTTGGACGCCGGTTTCGAGCACAAACGCGCCGTCGCCCCGGCTTTACGCGGCCTCGGGTTGGGATAGCACAAACGTGCTGATTTGGGGCGGCGTTGACTCGCGCTTTCGTCCACTTCGTGACGGCAAACTTTACAACTTGCGAACAGGTGTTTGGAAGACGGTTTCCCAGACTAATGCCCCTAGCGGGCGACTTGGTCCTACGACGGTATGGTCGGGCAAGGAATTTCTCGTTTGGGGCGGATCGGATTCTGCTGGAAATCCCATTGGCACCGGAGCGACATACAATCCCGTCCAAAACGCATGGACGGCGATGACCACAGTTGGCGCTCCCGCGGCACGCTCCAGTCAGACGGCCGTTTGGAACGGCTCCCGCATGATTATCTGGGGCGGCTCGGGCGAATGTTGTAACAATTGGTTTAACGACGGCTTCGCCTACCAGCCGTAAGCGCGCTCTATTTTTCCGTCGCTCTTTCGGCAACGGCAAAATGAATTAGTAAATCGCCGGAGCGATGGAATCATCTCGGCATGTCTGCTGAACGCGATTACGTCCTCGGGACGCACGAAGAGGAGATTTCACGACTTGGGTTACAGCATCGGATCTGGCGTCCTGTTGTTTCGGAGTGCTGGCAAAAAGCCGGAATTACTATCGGCTCTTCCGTCCTGGATGTGGGTGCTGGCCCCGGCTATGCGACGACCGATCTGGCCGAGATCGTTGGACCGAATGGAAAAGTTGTGGCCGTCGAGCGTTCGAACAATTTTGTCCGCACGCTCGAAGAGAGGTGCCAGAATAAGTCATTTCGAAATGTCGAAATCCACGAACTGGATTTAATGACGGATAACTTGCCCCGAGGTCCCTACGATTTTAGCTGGTGCCGCTGGGTGGCTTCCTTCTTAACCGATCCAGCGCTACTCATCCGGAAACTTGCTGCGGTTCTGCGACCGGGAGGGCGCGCGATTTTTCATGAGTACGGACACTATCTGACCTGGCGGTTCATCCCCAGACTGCCAAGTCAGGAGCGTTTTGCCGAAGAGGTGAAGGCGAGTTGGGCTGCAGCTGGAGGGAAGGCTGATGTCGGTTTGGACTTACCTGCGTATTTGACTCAAAATGGTTTTGCTGTTCGATCGGTGCTCCCTCGAATTTATTGCGTTGGGCCGGGTGACTACATGTGGCAATGGCCAGCCTCGTTTATCGGCATAGGTTTGGCCCGGCTACAAGAGCTAGGGCGCGTCGACGCTGCCTTCGCGGATAAGGTCCAGAAAGAATTCGACCAAGCCACAGCCAAACCGGATTCGCGACTAATATCACCGCTCGTCCTGGAAATCATCGCTGAAAAGATAGCCTAAGAATTCACGGCTCTGGCATGCCTTGGACGCTATCTCATCCAGCGGCCGTCCTACCTTTGCGTCGACTAGGTCCGCTGTCGCTCGACTTTCCCGCACTTGTAGTCGGCAGCATGACTCCTGACATTGGTTATTATATCGGCTGTTTCCCGCTCGCCGACGTGGCCCACACCCTTCGCGGCAGCTTTGTCGCCTGTGTACCTACCGGAATAGTTATGCTTGTCATTATATACATTTTCTCGAGGCCGGTTTGTTATGCACTGCCGCAACCGCACAGACAGTTGCTGCAACCCCTTTGCCCTAAGTTTCCAAAAACTCCGGTCGCCTGGTCAATTACTTTGCTCTCGGTCCTTTTAGGCGCGTGGACTCACAATTTCTGGGACGCCTTCACGCACAGAAATGGCTGGTTTGCCGAACGCATTCCATGGCTGCAACAGCCGATCATGGCCATTGGTTCAACTACCATCTACAGGGCCCTTGTTTTCCAGCATCTTAGCACGCTTGCCGGTCTTGCGATTATGCTGGTCGTCTATGCACGCTGGCTGCGCCGTCACCGCTCAACCGGGATCGCTGGGGCTGAGACGGACGCTTGGCGTTATTTTTTTTGGTTCGTCATTCTTGTCCTCGCGCTTGTCATCTCACTCCCGGCTGCCGTCCACTATGCGACAGCAGCGTCATTTCATGGCTTTCTCTTCTTTGACTCCTTCATCTTCCGAGCTGCGATTTACACACCCCGGGTTGCCGTTCCCCTGGCTCTGGTCGGAACGGCGATGATCTATTCGCGACGACCAAAGTAGACTTTTTCGCGATCTGGTTCAGGTTGAAAACGTTATATTCATGAGATCGAAATACGATGTCGTCATCCTGGGGGCTGGCCATAATGGGCTGGTCGCGGCCACCTACCTTGCACGCGCCGGCCTCAGCGTCCTCCTGCTGGAAAAAAACGATTACATCGGCGGAGCCACGACGTCCCAAAAACTGTTTCCTGACTACGATGCCTGGCTTTCGCGCTACTCTTACCTCGTTAGCCTTTTTCCCGAAAAGATCAGTCGCGATCTTGGTTTGGACCTGGACCTGCGCCGTCGCACGGTCGCGTCCTACACGCCATATCTGAAGGATGGCAGGTGCGGCGCGTTGCTCCTGAGCAACGAAACCAGAGAGATAGGTCGACAATCAGTCATCGAATTGACCGGGAGCGACGCGGAGTTCGAGCGCCTGCAGAAGTTCTACGGGATGGTTCGGTTCTTTGCCGAAAATGTCTGGGACACCATGTTAAGTCCCCTCGAATCTCGAGAAAACTTCCGGCGCCGCCTCGACGAGACTGAGACGGGACGCGAAGCATGGCGTAGCCTGGTGGAGGAACCCCTTGGCCGCGCACTGGAACGCTATCTTGAAGATGACGTAGTTCGTGGATTGGCTTTTACCGACGCGAAGATTGGTGTTTTTACCCATGCGCACGATGAGACTTTGCTGCAAAACCGTTGTTTCATTTATCACTTAATCGGAAACAAGACCGGCGAATGGAAGGTGCCAGTCGGTGGAATGGGTAATGTGGCGGGAACCCTGGAGCGAGCGGCGCGTTCGCATGGCGCGGAACTGCTCACAAAAGTCGATCTGCGCCAGCTTGATCTCACGCGAAAGAAAACCGTCGAATTTGAGGTGGACGGTAGGTCGCAGACGGTCGAAGCACGCTTCCTTCTGGTCAATTTCGGGTTGAACGTGCTGGCTAAGGTGCTGGGCAAGCCTTACGAACCGGATGCTACCGATGAAGGGTCGGTTTTTAAGATCAATATGTTAGTCCACCGTCTGCCCAAGGTGAAGGACCCTTCGCACAAGGCAACAGATGCCTTCAGCGGAACGTTCCACATCAACGAGAGGTACTCCGAAATGGCAACCAGTTATCGCCAGGCTGCTAAGGGGCAACTACCGGATAAGGTGCCAAGTGAGATTTATTGCCACAGCCTGACTGACGACAGTATTCTGTCGCCTGAGCTGCGGTCCAAAGGCTATCACACTTTGACTCTCTTTGGCTGCGATACGCCCTGGCCATTATTCGCGCAGAACAATGATGCGATGCGGAAACAAGCTGGAGACAGATTTATCGCAGGTTTGAACAGCTTTCTGGCAGAGCCGGTGCAGGATTGCCTCGCACTAGCGCGCGATGGTAGCCCTTGTATCGAATACAAGAGCCCGGTCGATATCGAGGACGCGCTCGGTCTCTACCACGGCAATATCTTTCAGAATGCACTTACGTTTCCGTTCGCGGAGAACAATGACGATGCGGGCACGTGGGGAGTCGAGACCGAGTATGAAGACGTCTATCTTTGCGGCTCGAGCGCGCAGCGCGGCGGCGCGGTTAGCGGCATTCCTGGGCACAACGCCGCGATGAAAGTACTCGATCGGGTCAAGAAAGGTTAACGCGTTGCGGCGAAGAAGGCCGCGGAACGGGGAGCTATTTTTACAGTCATCCGGCCATCCTTAACGGTCGCGATCGCACCGCCAAGCTCGTCGGTATAACTGCCATCGGCCAACTCCGGCCCGACCTGAAACTGCCGTTCGACTGTGTTCGCCGCGCGGTTGAAAACACAGAGAACACGATCGCCAAGCTGGGCACGAACGAAAGCGAGCATATCCTTCTCCACTACGACAGCACGATGACTACCATTGCGCAGCGCAGGATGTCGGGCCCGGATCTGCGTGAGGTTTTCGAAGTTATGCAGCACTTTTTGCTCGGCTGGAGTGACGTCATTATCAAATCGCATATCACGGCGGTTATCCGGGTCTCCCGCACCAGTCATCCCTAACTCATCTCCATAATAAATCATCGGCACGCCGTCGACTGAAAGGAGAAACGCCTCCGCCAGTTGGATCTTGGAATAACTCGCCAGGTCATCTACCTTGGGCGGAGCCGACCAGCCCACCTCTTCGTCTTTCGCGCCTTTCGGATCCGGCAGATCCCCATCCGCGTAAGCCATGAAACGTCCTTTGTCGTGGTTACCGATTAAAGGTGACATCAGGCTCTCTTTGCCAAACGTGCTCTCGGAAGCTTCCAAGGATGACTCGAGCAAATCGAGGCCAATTTTTCCATCTGCGAAGCAATCCTTGATTGAGTCGTAGAGTGGGAAATCAAATTGTCCGTCCAACATGTTGGGACCAACGAATGAGGCAATACCGCCGCGATCCATAAACGTTTCGCCCACCAGATAAAGGGCACGGCCCCGCTTCGCTTCCACCTTCTCGCGCAAAGCAGAACGAAACTGCCACCAAAACTCCGGCGGGATATGTTTGACCGCGTCGAGGCGGAAGCCATCGAGATCATATTCGTTCGCCCACCAGGCGGCATTGTCGATCAACGCACTTACCGCCGCCTTGTTGGCGAAATTAAAAGTCGGCATGAAAGGTTCAAACCAGGTTGTGAACTGATAGTCGTCCCAACGGCGCAGGTTTTTCGTCCCGTCCGGCAGGTCGAGCGATCCAAACCAATCCCGATGTTCTTTCCACCACGGATGCTCGGTATGCACATGGTGCAGAACGAGATCGGCAATCACTTTCAAGCCGTTCTCATGGGCCGTCCGGACGAGTGATTGAAGCGCGCGGGGATCGCCAAAATGCGGCTCTACCTTTGTGGGCGAAACCGGCCAGTAGCCGTGATAACCGGTATACCAGCGGTGCGGTTCGGGATATTCCTGATAGGCCACGTTTGGGTTCTCATTCAACGGCGCGATCCAAATTGTGTTGATGCCCAGTCTTTTAAAATAGCCGTCTTTGATTTTCTCTTCTATCCCACGCCAATCGCCGCCATGGAAATTTGCTGGCGCCTTCACCTTCTCGTTTGCAACGGGATGATCGTTGCTCTTGTCACCGTTCCGGAACCGGTCGGTTAATGCGTAATACATGATCGCATCCTGCCACCGAAATGTAGTTGCATCGCCTAGCGAACAACGAATCACATTGCTCGCTCTCAACCCGGCATCAACAGCGATCACCCGTATCCACGATCCCTCAGGCAATCCAGCCACGGGTATCGTACCCTCCAGTGCATTGGTCGTGGTCGGTAACACACGGCTGGAACCATCCGGCACCTCGACAATGGCGGAGATCGATCGAATCTCAGCAGCGTCGGCTCCGCGAATAACCAGTTTGTCTTGGGTCAGCTCGTCGGCGTAGATCGAAAGCTGCTTCTCATATTCAGCCGAACCGATCTTCACAACCGAGTTGTTGCCACCAAATCCATCCGATTCATGCAAAGGGTTGCTCTCATCGGGCGTCCATTTGTCATCCACGACAAACTTATAGGTGTAGGTCCCGGGCTCGAGCGGGACGGTCTTTCGAAACACACCGCTCTCGTCAGCCTGAAGTTCGATCGAATCCTTCGCCCATCCGTTAAAAGACCCACTGACACAAACCTTCATGGCCTGGCCCGCTGGACGGTAGACAAATTCGTGTTCCTGCGGACTGCGGACCGCGAGCGTAATCACGCCCTGTTTCGTCGTGTCGCCATCTTTAATCTCGAAAGGAAAATCGATAAGACCTCGCGCGGCAGACTCGACCCTGACCTGTAACTGCAGGGTCTTCCGATCAAAGCTCACCTGAAGAGCATCGGCACCGACGGTAATAAATTGCGAGGTTTTGGTTGGCTGATAAAATCGGTGGAAATCCAGCGTAATAGTCGATCCCGGTTTGACATATTGCACCGGAACGGGACCGAGAAAAACATCGTCTGCCCGAACCGTAAGCGCGCAAATGACCGCGCAGAGAAGCCTACTCGTTAGACGCACTGATTTCAAAAAAGTAAGCGGTGAGCGGCTCGAGAGGGGGCAACGCCAGTCCGTCCGGACTGTCGAACGATGGCTGGTTCACAACTATCTCCAGGTTACCTGCAAGTCGTTCTGTAAAGCGAAGAGCAGACTTTGCATCCGGTATTAAACTCAAAAACCTTATGGCATCTTCCGGAACGAGCACGCGCGTTTCCTTCAACTTTTCCTTCGGATGCAAATTCACGGCCACAAGAAAACGTTGTCGTGAAATTGGATCAAAACGCAGGAAGGCGTAGAGCCAATGGCCCCCGGCAGGTTCGCTCCCTACCTGGCCAAAGTTAGGATTTTTGTTATTGGCCGGGTTCAAGGGAAAGAAGCTCCCGTCGCGAAAGGCGGGCTCGTTAATCAGTGCCAAAAGACGCCCGTAGCTATCGCGCAACTGTTTTTGGTCGCCCGACAATTTACCGCCGTCATAATTGTGTCCGTTCGTCCACTTCACTAACTCCGGCATCGACCAGTAATCGAAGATTGAAGTCCGCCCGTCATCGCCGCCAAAACCCTCCTCGCCCGCGGCCGGTTCACCGACTTCCTGACCGTTGTAGAGCATGACCGAGCCGCGACCGATACCGTAAAGGATAGCGGTTACCGGTAATCCGACGTTCATCCCAACGCCTCCCCAATTTCCGCGACTTACGAGGCGCACTTCGTCGTGATTCTCCGCATAGCGAACGGAGTTATCGAAAACGAAATCATCGAAACGTGCCTGATCGATGTCGTTCGCCCAGCCTGGGCCATCGTAAATGTTCTTGATCGCTTTATAACTCGGATCGTCGTAGACGGCGTCGAATCCGGCATCGAGCAGGTCGAACAAGACATTCGATTTGCCGTCATGGAGAAGTGAAATGACTGGATCGCTTCCCGGAACCTTCGCGGGATCGCCGTCGTACGCTTCACCCATGAAGAAAACGTCTGCCGAACGGGCCCGGGCTCGGCCTATAAGCCATTTCCAGAACTCCGGTGGCTCCATGTGTGACATATCACAGCGAAAGCCGTCGACTCCCATGGCCTGCCAAAAAGCGATAACCTGATCCATTTTTGTCCAGGTATCGGGGACGGCTTTGTCCGGAGTCAGTGCATTTGGATATTCACGGCGATGTTTGGCAGGGTCAGTGAAATCGAAACCATAATTCAGTTTCACCGTTTCATACCAGTCTTCGAGACTTGGGGCCCAACTCACAACATTATTGCCGGTAACTCGACCAAAGCTGGTTTCACCGCTGAACAGCCCGTCGCATTTCATTCCTTCCAGTTTGCAGGTGGGACTAACCGCAACTCCATCCTTGCAGGTCGGCAAACGGAGGGGCGGACCCATGGTGTCGGGCGGCAGATAGAAAAAATTGTTCCGAGGATCAAAAAAGACCGAGCGATCGTCATTCTGACCAAAATCAACCTCCGGCCTGACATCGGAGTGATAAGAACGGGCCACATGATTTGGAACAAAATCGATCAGCGCTTTGAGCTGATGCGCGTGCAATCGCCGCAGGAGCACCTTGAATTCCGCCAGGCGCTTCTTCGGATCAACCGCATAGTCAGGAGCAACGTCGAAGTAATCCTTGATGGCGTAGGGACTGCCGGCAATCCCCTTAAGCAAATCCGGGTCATCAGCGGGTTGCCCTATTGCAGAGTCATCGGACCCGGTCGCCTGTTGCAAAACACCAGTTAGCCAGACGTGCGAAAACCCGAGCCGTTGCAGCGCGGCGAGCGCGGCGTCATTGATGTCGTTGAATTTGCCGACTCCGTTTACTTCCCTGGTGCCGTTCTTTTGCCGAGTTTCATTCACATTGCCAAAAAGCCGAACGAAAAGCTGATAAATACGCGGTCGGGTCTTATCCCGGCCGAGACGGCCACGGACGGTTACGGCTGGCGCGGCTTTGTCACGAAAGTCGATTTCGCAATAGTGCGGGATGTATTTGTCGCCTTCCCCGGAAGTGACGGCAGGATCCTGAGACCCAAGCATTCGGCCCCAGGTCTTTCCCGCCCGAAAATCCTTCGCATAAACAACCAGATCGAGCCGGTCCTTGAAGTCCGCGAGAGGGATGCGAAAAACGAACCGCGCCGAATCCCAAATTACGTTATCAGGCGCGGAGCGTCGGTCGCTCCACTTCCACTTTTCCCAGCGACGCTCCAAAATCTCACCCTTCGCTTCCGCGAACTGCACCAGGTAGAGGCGATCCGCTTGAAAAGGCAGGAAGACTGTGGAGCCTTCGAAATTTTCGGCGAAAGGAATGACTGCGGATCCGAGTTCGCTCCCCGCCCGAAGGGCGAAGAATAGCGTCGTCCCCGGCACAACCGCGGGTTGATGAAATTCGATCTCAAGCTGCTCGTCGGCGATGGAGAACTTCACGGCCGGATTCTCGACTGCCAATACGCTCGAGACCATGGCAATCCACACCAGACTGCTAAGAAAAAATCGCGCCATCGTCCAGCGAGCACGCCTATGCCAAAGGGCTTTCCGACGGCGTCATGGTCGGCACCATCCCCTCCTTCTCGACCACTCGTTCAATCTGTTCATCAGCGGCAGGAACTTCCCTAACGAACTGAACGAGGAACGCCGCGAGAAGAAGGAAGCCGCCACCAACCATGACGGCAGCCACCTGATTATTGTGGAGAACGCTGCCCATCACCTTATCAAAGCAAAGCGCCGCCGCGATTTCCGGGAGAACGATGAAGAAATTGAAAATCCCCATGTAAACACCGGTCTTGGCCGGTGGAAGCGAGCCCGCCAGCATCGCGTACGGCATGGCGAGAATGCTGGCCCAGGCGATCCCGACCAAGCCTAACGACACGTGCAGCCAGCCCCGGTTTTCGACTCCGTGAATGAATCCGACCGAAATCAAACCAGCCGCGCCACAGAGCAGACAGAGCGAATGCACATGGCGGCGATTCATCCGCGCGGCCATACTGAGAAGAACGAAAGCAAAGAAGAATGTGACCGCGTTTTCGGTCAGATAACATAGGCCGGCCCATTCATTGCCGGCTCGATAGAGCGGCGACTGCGGGTTCGGCGCGTTGAAGACGTGATTTGAAACCGCCGGAGTAAAATAGAGCCACATACAGAAAAGGCCGAGCCAGGTGGAGAGCTGGACGAGCGCGAGCTGTTTCATGGTTGAAGGCATTTCGCGAAGCGCTGTCATGATCTCGCCGGCCGTGGCAGCAATACCCGCATGTTGACTCTTCGTTAGGCGAAAGGCCGCGATGTCCGGCGGCGGATATTCCGCCGAAGTTACGACGGTCCATAAGACGGCCGCGAAGAATACCAGCGCGCCGATATAGAACGAATAGCGCACGGTGATTGGGATCGCGTGCCCGTAATCTGCGGGGGCCGTGACGTGAAACCAATTGGTCATCATCCAGGGCAATCCAGACGCGATCACAGCGCCCAGGCCGATGAAGAGGCTCTGCATGGAGAACCCGGTCGAACGTTGCTCCTCGGGCAATTTGTCGGCCACGAAAGCGCGGAAAGGTTCCATGCTGACGTTGATCGACGCGTCAAGAATCCAGAGGAGTCCTGCCGCCATCCAAACCGCGCTTGCGTTCGGCATCGCGATCAACGCAAGAGAGCTAAGAATCGCGCCCGCCAGAAAATAGGGACGGCGACGGCCGAGCCGGCACCAGGTCCGATCGCTCATTGCACCGATAATTGGCTGCACAAGCAGTCCGGTAAGCGGCGCGGCGAGCCAGAGTTTTGCGATCTGATCGGGGCGCGCGCCGAGATACTCGTAAATCGCGCTCATGTTCGCCATCTGAAGACCCCAACCAAACTGGATTCCAAGGAAGCCGAAGCTCATGTTCCAGATCTGCCAAAACGTGAGAGGTGGTTTTTGCATGGGCGCGGTAAAAGGCGACGACGTTAACGGACCACAAGCCTCCAAGGCAAGGTT